>Ga0315908_10000439_pt1 | contig 33213 bp, 53 predicted proteins | sample LakEriMetagenome_12_FD_203520 | JGI IMG/M metagenome (GOLD analysis project Ga0315908, IMG submission 203520) | Freshwater fungal communities from buoy surface, Lake Erie, Ohio, United States - Buoy 4 MA124 | ecosystem: Environmental > Aquatic > Freshwater > Lake > Lake biofilm | place: USA...
TATTCCTTGTTGGTCAGGTCTCGGTTCATTCGTCTTACTCCAAAACGTCGAAATCATCAAAGGCGTCGCCCTGAATCCGCCGCACGGTGGCAAACATGTCCGGGAGACCGTATGCCACCGAAGATTCATATGCGACGTGAGCCTTCGCCTTGTGCGGCCAAAAGTTAATCAGTTGCTTGCCAACTTCCATCTGAAGATGCCAAGGCGCGGTCTCATAATTTGGCCAAAACAACTCGCTGATAATGTTGTTGTCGTAGGCCGCCACGATGAAGTCGCGGTTATTCTGGTCCTGATCGTCGTCGCGGGCGTACATGTCCTCTGGCAGCCCAGTGAATGGTCGTTTTGTCATTTTTGCTCCCTTTAAAATGCGATCCATGAAGTCGCGGGCGGATTTAGCGGATGCCTCAATTTCCATAAGGCGTTCATTTAGTGGTTTTGACATTGATGCCATCCACTAGTTTATCCATCGCCTGCTTCACGATAAGATCGTCATCAACGTGTTGGAAGCATTCTTGATATTTCCGATCCGCAGAAACGGCGATGTCTTTCATCACATCCATCGTCCAGATGTCCGAAGACGGCTCAATCACGCTGAAGTATTCAGCCTCAACGATCTCTGTTTCGACTAAGGCAATGCCAGCGATCATATAGCCATCCGGCAGCAATGCTTCAGCGATTTGGCTCAGTTCTTCAATTGCCTCCCGCAATTGCTTTCTTTTTTGCACAGCAGATTTAAACTCGCTCATTTCTTCCTCCATCCGTAATATGCGATCAGCGCCGCCTCGGCCCTGCCGTCGTCTTTCTTGCGCGCCCACAGGTGCGACTGATCCGGGAACACGCTTGATGCGTATGCCCGCGATGCGTCTTTATCTCTCGAAAGGCCGAAGTGCTTCTTCCACGCGGCTGGCAGAACTTCATTGGTCGGGATGCCCGCAAAGAACAGGCAAGCCTTTAATTCGCCGAAAGCCTGCGCGATGCGGGCTACGTTGGCCGTTCCGATCATTCTGGGAAAAAACGGTTTCTCCACCCAAGCGCAGCGCACGCTGCCAATCTGCGACAGGATCGCCCGCTTTTCCTCAATGGTGGCGGGCATGTCGAACACCCGCACGCTCATGTCGTCCGCGTCCATGACCGCGATGGCACCCGTCTTGCCGGGGTCGATGCCGATGTAGAGAGCCATCAGAAAGCCTCTCCCCTCAAGCCGACCAGCATCTTCGCCTGCATGTCTTTCTCCTTGTCAGCGATCTCCCCGCCACAGGCTAGATAGCCGCAGCCATCGACCCAGTTGTCCGCGTGGGCTGGGTTGGCCTTGGCGCGGGCCAGCTTCAGCAGGGTCATCATCACGGCCACGTCGTGGGCCTTGATATTCCGCCCAAGGTGGGCCGACCAGTAAGCCGCGATCAGGCCGAAGTTAGCCTCCGCGTCGCCGTGCGTGTCTGCGCGATCCTTGGTGATATATTCCTTGGCGGTGTCGAGGATGTCGGCCCGGTTCACTTGGACACCCATTCTTCTTCGAACCGCAAATCCTCAATGCCGGTTATGTCTGCCAAGCGGTGGCGGTAGACGGCGGACGGAACAACGCGGCCTGTCATCCAGCGGGACAGGCTGGATGATGCCACTGGCACTTTTCTTGCGAGCCAGCCAAGTTTGCGCCCGTCCTGCGCGCACCATAGCCGGATTTGTGTTTGAGCCATCATTTGGCGTTCTCCCTTGTTTCGGTTCTATACGCTTACGGCGCAAAAAAATATGCGTCAAGCGTAATTTTTTGCTTGCACGCGGTTCGGTAGGCTGTATGGTGGTCCTACGAACTAGCAAACAAGGAGACGACCAGATGAAATTCCCCAACTTCTACGCTGAGTGCGCCTACCTTGACGGAGTGCGCGACCATCAGGACAACACCTCAATCCGCTTTGCGTCATATGTAAAGTTTGGTCAGGTGATCGCTGCGGGTGCCGATTGGTATGCCCGTGGCAAGAGTGATGCAGCCCGTGCCGCTGCTTAATACAAACATCTCAAACAAGGAAACTAGCATGACCAACATCACCATCACCATCACGCTGGAACAGGCCGAGGCGGCTCTGGAGTGCATCGACCGCGACATTGAGCGCAACTACACCGAAGACCATCCAAACTATCACGACACTGGCGAGATTATGTTTCTGCTGCGCCGCGCCGAACTGCGCCTGCGCTTGGCTTCTGCCATCAATGCAAACAAGGAGATCAAATAATGCGTATCCGTGACATCGCCGCCGACCTGATCGGCATCGTCTGCATATTCGGCCTGCTCTACGCGGGCTTCCTCTTCGGCTTCGGGATGGGGTGGTGAGATGGCTGTCAAGCTTGGAGCAATGGACACCCACATCGTGCTGACCGCGCTGTGGGATTACCGCGAGACGCTGACGATCTCTAACGACATTAGGCCAACGCCGCACATTGAGGAGAAGATCAGCAGCGTTGATCGCCTGATCGCATCGTACAAGAAATCGTACTTCGCGCTGGATCGGCTGGGCATCCAATGACCTCATATTACAACGAATTCGACCCCAAGGCCGCCGCATGGCTGCGGGAACTTATCAAGCAGGGCCACATAGCAGATGGAGTTGTGGATGACCGATCAATTGTCGATGTTCGACCTGATGAACTGCGAGAGTTCACCCAATGCCACTTCTTCGCAGGCATCGGGGTCTGGTCCTACGCCCTGCGATCCGCAGGCTGGGCCGATGACCGTCCTGTTTGGACAGGAAGCTGCCCGTGCCAGCCTTTCAGCGCGGCAGGTGCAAGAGGCGGGTTTGATGACCAGCGGCACCTCTGGCCTCACTGGCACCACCTCATCAGCCAGTGCCGCCCTCCAGTCGTCTTTGGCGAGCAGGTTGCAAGCAAGGACGGCCTCGGTTGGCTCGACCTTGTACACGCTGACATGGAAGCAACGGGCTACGCCTTCGGGGCTGCTGATCTGTGCGCTGCGGGCGTCGGTGCGCCGCATATCAGACAACGCCTCTGGTTTGTTGGGCTGGCCGACGCCGCTAGTATCAAATGTAAACGCAAGCCGGACTTCGGACCCACAGGGATATGCAGAGAGAATGTTCAATCGGCCCAATGCGGGAACGGATTTAGCGATCTACGCTCAGTATCTGACGGGCTGGCCGACGCCGACAACGCAAGACGACAATTGTTCACGAATGCAAAACCCGCAGGAATACGCGGAGAAGCGTCTAGCGAGAGACAACAAGTGCAGCAATCTAGCACAGACGGCACAAGCGATGGCAGCATGGCCGACGCCGGCATCACGGGACCACAAGGACACGGGCAATCTGGAGGGTTCAATGTTTCGGAGGGACGGCCAGATGCGGGACGACACGGTGCCGAGGGTGGCTTGGATGTGCAGCCCAGTCCGACTAACGGTTTCTGGCGAGATGCTGATTGGCTCTTCTGCCGGGATGGAAAGTGGCGGCCAGTTGAACCCAGCACATTCCCGCTGGCTCATGGGTCTCCCGCCAGAGTGGGACGACTGCGCGGTTACGGCAATGCCATCGCTGCCCCGGTCGCGCAAACCTTCATCAAAAGCGTAATGGAGATACTAGCATGAGCAAGCAAGACCTACTCGCCTACATCGAACTGAAGAAACAACAGATCGCCGATCTTGAGCGGCTGCACGGAACTGGTGTCAGATCCGCCGCTATCGGGGAGGACATCGGTATTCTGTGCTTCTACCTGCGCGATGCTGAACAACAACTTGCAGAACTGGAAAAGAACAATGCAGCCGACTGAACTTATCGTAACTAACCGCCTCCAGACAGGCACCACCTTCGCCGTGCTGTCGAGCGACATGACGCAGAACGTGTTCATCCCGTCCAAGCTGGCGCTGGATGCCAGCCTGCGCCCCGGACAGAAGGTCATGGCGCAGATCGTCCCCAACATGAGCCAGCCGGAAAAGACGCCTTGGCTGGCGATCTCGCTGGAGGATGCAGGGCCGCTGCCTGAGCCAACGCTGGGCGACCGCATCCGCGAGGAACTGGCCAACGGCCCCGCTACCTCTTACGAACTGGCCAAGTTCATCAATGCCGAAGTGAGCGACGTAGAGGCCGAATTGCGCCGCATGAAGCTGCCGCACACCGATCTCTACGCGCTGGACATGTTCGATCTGTTGCAGGTGGCGTCATGATGTTCTGGCGCAAAGAACCAAAGACCATGCCGCACCGCGACGTGCAGGCAGAGGCGGCACTGGCGATCAGCAACGCGGCGCAGGTGCTGCCAGCAGGGCGGTTCATGGATTTGGTCTACTGGGCCATCATCACGAACCGCCAGATCAGCGTCGAGGACATCGACGCGCTGGCAAACCGCCTGTCGCGGGCGGCTTGGGAAAGGAACAGAAAATGACTGACGAAGAGCTGGTGAAGCGGCTGCGGGCCTCCAGAGCCGTTTGGGAAAATGGTCGCAGCCATCCGACCGATGACGAGGCCGAAGCCGCCGACCGCATCGAAGCCCTGCTTAACCTGAACGAAGCCTTGGTGGAGTTAATGGACGACCGTGACGCCAAGCTGGCGAAGGCGGTGGAGGGGCTGCGGACCACAACGCAAATCCTGTCGAAATGTCTGTTTGAGACAATCTTGGTGAAAGGGCAATACCTCGACCGAAAGGAAGTCGTAGCCTCCGCCCGCGCCACGCTGGCCGAGATTGAGGGAGAGAAGGGATGACTAACGAAGAACTGGTGAAACGGCTGCGGGGCTGGGCGAAAGATATTCAGGAGGGGTCAACTGCGATTTACGCGATGGACCTAGACCTTAAAAATGCAGCATCCAGCATCGAAGCCCTGACCCACAAGCTGGCGCAGGCAACGTGGCTGCTCACAGAAGCCGCCGTGCAGTTGGAAGAAGGCAAGATCAAGACGCGCAGAAACAGGGCCGCGATAATCTGGAACTTGCTTGATGAGATGAAGGACGAGATTGAAGGAGAGAAGGAATGACCCTAAAAGTCATACCCGGCGCAGGCCAGAGGGCCGAGGACCTAACGGGCGAAATGGCCCAACGCATCAAAGAGGTGATCTATGAATACGGCGGGCGGCTGCCGCTGGCCGCTGCCATTGGGGTGCTAACCATGCTGCAGCATGAATTGATGGCGGACGACGATGCCCCGTGACCCATCCAACAGCCCCGGTGCGAGAGCGTTGAGGTTGGCGGGCTACGTCAAGTTGCCTGCGTGGTGGGTGACTGAGGAACAACTGCAACTGATCGAATACATGGCCAAGCAGAACTTGGCAGAGATCAACAGAATAAAGGACCAAGCCGAATGGCACCGCCGAGACGACTGATTACCCGCGACATGATCCAATCCGCCAAAGATCGCGGCTGGCACCTAACCCTTACAGCCGAACATTACGGAATGCACCGATCTAGCATCGCAGCCGCTTGTGAGCGTTTCGGCATCGTGCTGCCGATGCACCCGTTCTCGCCGCAACGGGTCAGCCCAAAGAGCAAGGTTTGGATCGACATCGCTGACGGCGAGACAAAGCCAAAGGTCAAACTGTCAGCCAGCCCAGCGGCAGTCGAGCGCACCTTGCAGCGGCTTCAGCACGAAAAGCGGTTGCAGGCGTTAGGATGAGCCGCTAGAAAACATTGCGAGGGGCGCAACACACGGCTTTGTGTTGGTCGAAAATCAGACTGCGCTACGGCTCATTTTCCATCATCGCGCCCCTCGCGATCCTTCATTCGGCTGACCAGAGCCAGCACCAAGCCGCCGAATTGGGCGAATGGTATCACGGCATGATACTGGCCGACCGACACCATCAAGCCATCGCGGGTGACGCGCCATGATGCGATGGGCAGCTTATCTTTCATCTCGGTCAATCGGGTCCAGCGCACGCAACACCAGCCCGTCCTGCTTGTGAAAGGTGATAGACTGCAAAGCACGCCTTGCGCCATAGCCCATGCCAGCGGCGTAGGCATCAGGCGGGCAGAAGGCGCGCAGGCTTTCCCAGCGAAGCGGCCCGAAGTCTTTGGCTTGGTCGTGGTGGACATGGCCTGTCAGGTAGTGGCGGTGGCGTGTCTGCGACCAGAAGGTGCAGACATCTGACAGGTACAGCGCCATTTGCTGCGGCTTACCTTTGTCCCCGTGGTGGGCAAAGATCGCGCACTTTCCCCACTGCATCATAAAGAGATCGCGAGGGTCTTTCTCAACCATGATTCGAGGCTCGTTGCGGTAACGCTCAGCCAGCGCGAAGTTCAGCGTCATGCTGGAGTGCGGGTCATGGTTGCCGCGCAGGACGCGCACCAGCACTCTGGCGTGCTTTTGCAGAAGCTGGTGGACCGTCTCGGCGATGATCCCGATTCCAACGTCGAGAACCTTCCAAAAGCGCCCGTCAACGTCCAGCCTGTGGCGGTTGGCGGGCGTTTCCGCCCGCGTGTCGTCGCTGTGGAAGTAGTCGCCGCCGATCAGGAGGACGGCCTGCTCGGCGGCAGGTGTCAGGGCCAACACCTTCGCGAAGGCGTGCCGCATATCCTTTGCCGCGTGGCCGAGGTCATAGTCCTGCGCGCCTGTCTCACGGCCCCAAGCCAGCATGCCGACGTGCGCGTCCATGAGAGGATATACGGCGCACAGATCGGCCATAACGGTTTCAGGGGCCACCACAGGCTCGGCAGGAACCATGCCCTCCAGCGCCGCTCTTATGCGCTCTGCGACGGCCTCTGGAGCCTCGCCATCGGGCCGCAGCATGACGGAATAACCCGGCTCATCGTCTTTGGCCGGAACCTTCACCCATGCCAGCGACGGCACCATGTTGGTCCCGATCGCTGCCATGCTGTCCTTGATGGCTGGATCGACGCGATAATCTGCCCTGACAGCCGGAGTGAATCCTGCCCGATCCAGCAGACGCTGGAAATCGCGATGATTGATGCCGAACTCGCGGGCAGCCTCTGAGACATTGCCCGTGCGCTTAAACGCCTCGACGGCCTCTTGCTGTCTAGGTGTCATGTCCGCAGCCCGCGTCCACGACATCTACCCCAACAACTTGGCAAGGGTCTTCGGACCCGCCACGCCGTCAGGCGTTAGGCCGTTTCGGTCCTGCCACTTCTTCAAGGCGTTTTCTGTGCCTTGGCCAAAGTCGCCGTCAGCGCCAATGCCAAGGGCGGCTTGCATCTTTTTGACCAGATCACCCTTGGAGCCTTTTCGAAGAACCTGCGTCACGGCGTCGGTGATCTGAGAATTTATGGATGCTGCCACCGCGCCACCCAAAGCCGCCATAGCCTTGGCATAGCGCGCCTGACGGTCAGCCAAGCCAATGTCGCCGCCGTTGATGATCTTGGTCAGGCGGACCACGTCGCCCGTGTCGGCCACCTCGTTAAGATTGCGGCTGCCCCAGAACCACAGTGCGCTTTCGAGTGCGCCCTTCTTGGTCATCAGATACTCGGCGGCCTCCTCGGCAGTCATGCCAACTGTCTTTCCGAAGGCTTCATGGTTCGCACGCCCAGTAACTTGTTTCAGACCTTTTCCTCTCATGGCCCAGCCGTCATTTTCCTTCACATTGCCTAAAGCGCCGCCCTTAGAGCGGTTCTTGTCCATGTAAACGTAATTTGCCAGCTTCTGGGGGTTCCTTGCATACTCGTCTGGGTTCTCTTTTCCGGGGCCAAAGTAGCGCGGAAACACCTTCAAAAGGGTTTCTGTCTTGTACGAAAGCGCCTCCTCCAGCACCCGGAAGTCCATGCTTTCATGGGCGCACTGGCTGACAAACGCAGCGATGCGCTTGTCGGTGGTGATGCCGTACTTGGGCAGCATCTCATTGAGGGCCGCGCACCATTCACCGACCTCTTTGTTCGTGGGGATCATGATCGCCAGTTGGGCTTCGGTCAGCAGGCTCATTTCTTCTTCCCCCGCTTTCGAATGATGGCGTCAAGCACAGCCTCTTTGGCCATCTCCTTGCCCATGCCGCCGAGAAGATCGCCGACGTTGCCCGTGGCGGCCACCTTGATGGCAGTCTCGACCGGGTCGGGCAAGTCCACTTTGTCCAGCACGGCATCGACCATCTTGGCCTTAGCCTTGCGGCCAACGAACATTCCAATCATGCGTCCGATCATTCTCTCGGCTCCTGTGAAGACGGCTCATTGCCGGACTTGTTGCGGTTGCTTCCTGCCGACAGCACGCCACCCAAGGCACCCACCAGAAACGAGGCGATTGGCGTGAGGATCGAAAACAGTGCGCGGTCGTTTTCGCTGCTCTCGCCCAGCGGCTGGGTGACGAAGATCAGCGCGTAAAGCGTGAAGAACACGATGCCGCCCAGAGTGCAGGTCAGCGCCACGCCGATGAAGTAGCGCAGCTTGGCTTCCATAAAATCGGGATCGTTCTTGCTCATTCCGAAACTCCTGTCAGATCGGACGCACAGTTTCTTGTGCGAAGGCAAAGCGGAGGGTTGCATTCAACGGCGTCGAAAAGTTGTGGCGATTGGCACGGGTAACGATAAAATCCGTCACCACTTAGCCAGAGTATGGCGAAAATGCCTGCAACGAAGGCAAGCCAAGTTAGCTTCTCGCGCATCCTACCACCTCCCCAAATAGCGGCCCCACAGATACAGGCCGACGCCAGACAGCGCCACGGTCACTAAGATTATACCAGACCACAGTAAAAATTCCATGATCGACTCGATGATCTCGCGGCGGCGGTAAACCTGTTCTCTTTGCTGCTCACGAACCCGGCGCTCTATGTTCTGGAAATCCAGCCAAGCGTCGTTGCCGTAGGTGTAGCTGATAAGCTGGCGCAGTTCTTTGCGCTGCTGTTCGCACTGCTTCTGGGCGGCAAAGATATCGATGGCGCTCTTCTGGTTGCCACCGCCAAACAGCGTCTGGAACACACCCGGCGGCTCATTGGCCCTCTCCGCCGCGTAGGCAATGTCAGAGACGGCCTTGCCCCACTCGGACAGTTGAGAAGCCATGTCTTGGATTTCGCGGCCAGCGGCGATGCCCTGCTTCAGCAGGCTGAAGGCCTTGCCACCCACGCTGATGGCCATGCTGATTGAAACTGGGTCAAACATCACAGGCTCCAGAAGGGCGGGCAGAGATCAAGCGGTCGAACCGCCAGTGCTATGTCCGCAGTATACCTGCAAATCTTGACAAATACCATGCGCCCGTCGATCCACAGGTGAGTGTACCCCACCCAGATCAGCGGCAGTTTCACTTCGCTAAACTTCGCATCAGTTCGTCGATCTTCTTGTCCAAGTTATCCAGCCGCGAGATGACCCGGTTCATGTCGGTGTGCATGTCGGCCCGCGTAACGTAGTCACGGGCTACTTCCTCGCGGGTGCGGTTCAGCAGGATTTGCAGCCGCTTTACTTCCTCGACATGGTTCTTCAGCACCCAGCCGATGAGGCCGAGTGCTGCGCTAAGACCGAGGCTCCAGAGCATATCGGGGGTCATGGTTTAGCCCTCCACAGCCGCGAACATTTCTTCCTCCGAAGTGAGAACAACCGCGCTTGAATTCACAAAAACAGTCCCGATCTCGGTAGGGTGTATCGAGTGCAGAGACCCCGCAGGGAAGATCACCGACTGCCCAGATACTAGGCTCGTCTCTCGCCCATCAATGACGACGCGGACCGCCCCGAAGATGACCGTACAGGCGTGCGCGTATTCATGTTGATGCTCGGCCACGCGATCCTCTGCGGTGTCCGAGACATAGACCGTCGCATAAGGTCCGAGGAGCTTAACGCAGCGCGCCTTCATCATGCACCCCCGACCGGGTAAGGATAGCGGGCCTTGATCTCCTCGACCTTTGCAAGCCATTCGGCCTCTGTCGCTTCGCCGCGCTGCGACATGAAGAACAACGGGTCAGCCTCTTGCGTGTAAGCAAATTGGCGCGCCGCCTGTTGCTGCTCTTTGGTCGGCGGGATCGGTGGCGCGGGTGGCGCTTCGACGAGCGCGTAGCTTCCGCTCTCCCACCCAGCGTAAGCCGGAGAAACCGCGTCGCCATTGGGCAACGCAAACCACGCGCCCGGCTGCACGGTCTGGATGACGACGCCGTCTTCGGTCAAGTTTAGCATGGCCTCGGCCCTCCCTTAGTAAATGTTCGCGGTGTAATCGATTGTAACGTCACCGATGCTTCCGACAGTTCCTGTGCTGGTTGTCGTCCCTGCACCGCCGAGGCTTCCGCCGCCTGTCGTCACGGTGCCGCCCGTCCCGGTCCCGCTGTTAGTTCCCGGCGCGCCGGGGTTTGGAACAGTTCCGCATGGTGACGCGTTAGCCGTCCCTCGCCCTCCCCCGCCGCCACCATTTGCGGACATAAGGACAGTCGCTCCGCGCAGAAGCTGGATTTGCGCGCCAGTTCCGCCCGCCGAACTGGAACCCGCCGCCCCACCAGTGCCGCCGGAGATCGTGAGTGTCTCTCCGGGAGTAACTGCAAGGGCGGCTTGCACGACCCGCGCTCCTCGACCACCTGTTCCGCCGGGCGAGGGTCCGTTGGCCGTTGTTGTTCCGCTGCCTCCGCCGCCACCTGATCCGTCCATCGTAACCGAAATCGAAGTCACCCCGGCAGGGACGACAAAAGATGTCGTCCCGCCGGGTGCCAAAAATGCCGACCCTGTTATGGTGTAGAACGTGCTATGCGTTGGCATCAGGGGAAAGCTCATTGCAGCGCCACCACGTTGGCCAATTCAAAACCGTTGCACTTGGTGATGAAGACAAAGAAATCGTGACCGTTGGTTGTCGTGAACGCGCTCCCGACTGTGCGGTCGAAGCCGGACAAAGTGATCGCGCCAGCGGATGCGTTGTTGGTGATCTGGATGACGAGAGTGTAATCCCCCGCCAAAGTCGGCGCGGCAAGAGTGAACGCGCCGCCGTTGACGATCCGCTTCATATTCCCGCCGAGCGGGGTGGGGGTGTAGGTTCCTGTCGTAAAGGTGCCGTCGTTGTCGGCGTCGGTCGTGACCGCGTCGGCCACTTTGATCGACCCATCTGCCGCTGCCGTTACAGCCTTCGAAGCTTCCGACGTGCCAAGCGTCGTGATGTCGAGATAGTTCAGTTCCGCTGCGGTTGCTGTCACGTTCGTTCCGGCAATCTGGAGAGTCGTGGCATTAACCTGACCAGCCGCGCCATAGATGACAGCCTTACTATTGACAATCGTGCCTGCCACGGAGCCATCAACTAGGTTCAGTTCCGTCCCGGTCGATGTCACAGTGACGCCGCCGACAATCGGGAATGCCTGATCGGTGGTCTGATTGAGAAGCGCGACACTGATCCAAGCGTCGTTAGCCTCGGCACGGATTTTCAGGGTGTCTGTCGCGGTGTCATACCACCACTCGTTTGCATAGATCGTCGCCGGGGCGGCGGCCCCACTGTTGTTTGAGGCAACAGCGGCCAGCGCGTTGTTGATATCCGCTCGGACGTTTGCTGCCGTATCGTTGGCGATCACATAGTCATGCTGTGCCATTTCATCCCTCTCAAGCGTAGTTGCCCGTTGCACTCAATTCGCTAATTGCGGGCGAGATGCCGAGCGTATCCGAGCGCAACTCTACCTTAAACCTCAACGCACGGCCATAGACATTTGCCGCCCTGATCTTGCGCCATGCAGACCACGTTGGAGAACCTGCCGGGTCGTCATTGGTGGTGCTTACATAGGCCGTGACGGTGGTATCGTTAAAGTTTGCCGTTCCCGTCATGGCGTCCCAAAGACCAGAAACCGCATCAAGCGGACCCGCAAGCGCATCAAATCCGCCGCCCAAGCCGTCAAAGCGACGTGTCACCATATCAACCGTCACAAAGCCCTGCTCTGGCACAGTGCGGTCGATGATGTTGGCAAAGAAATATGTGCCGCTCGTCTGGTCATATGAGATGCCAAGCGCATCCCACTGTCCTGACAGGCTGTCCAAGTTTCCAGCCAAACTGTCAAAGTTCAGGGCAGTCCCAAGTCGCACTTCTGCTTCCTGCACGACCACATCGCTTCTCGCACCCGAGAAGCCGGGATGCTCCGTGATAGTAACAACAGTGGCTCTGGCGACGACATCATCAGCCGTAACGACGACCGATGTAGAATTGGTGGACTGCACGCCCGTCTTATCGACGGCCTTGATGAGATATGTGCCAGCCTTGGACGGGACGATAACCTCTGTGGACGGCCTTGCGACCTTTTCAACATAAGTCACGGAAGCTGCCCAAGTGGCACCTGCCGTCTCCTTGGCGTGCCTGATGATGTAGTAGGACAGGTCGAGATCAGGCACTGCATCCCAAGAAAGATTGATGCTGTCACCGTTCACCTCGGCGGCAAAGCCAGTGACATCCTGCGGCGGCTGAGACAGGCCTTGCACCTTGTACCCAGTGCGTGTCGTCCATTCGCCCTTGATGCCAAAGCCGTTGACCGCACGCACTCGGAAGTCATAGGTGCCGTCTTCGATGTCGTTGATCTCGAACAGGCCAAGTTCGCCATAGCCGCCATCGCGCCAAGGGGTTTCTGATGATTTCTTGAACTCGACCTGCACATAGTCAATGAAGCCAGAAAGCGAAGATGTAGTCGTCAGCGACACCACGTTGGACAGCTTTTCGTGGTAAACCCGCAAGGCGTCCGACACCGAAAGCCCGAGCGTCGGCACGCTGTTGTAATCCAGAAGCGTCGTGTTGTTCGAAATGATCTCAGATTCTTCTGCGTTCCAATCAAAGGCTGCCGACGAGGTTTCGCGCAAGACCAATGCAACACGCAGGCCACCGCCGTCAGCGATCACAAGCCGCCAAGATGCGACCTCAAACTCCTTGGCAGCCCAGCCATAGCGGTCGATGGTCAGGTCAATGATGTCGCCAACCTCAACGCTCAGAGCGGCAAGCCCAAATTCAGCGCTGATGGTCATCTGCTCACGCGATCTGAACAGCTTCTGCTTGGCCAGCCGCTGCGCTCTGGCAGCATTGGTGACAAGGTTCAGGCCAACGTCGATGCTGTTTTCCAGCCCGCCGTCTTCCGCAAGAAAGGCGGTGCTGGTGATGGCCGGGAAGTCGGTTTCGATCCAATCGCTGGACGCATCTATGAACTTGCCAGTGATCCTGTTGAAGTTTTCACGGCGCGGCATTCTGGTCGGCATGGTGATAGCAGATCGAAAGTCATCCAGCGTCAGTGACTTTACGCTGGCATTATATACGCCGACCTTGCACTTCCAAACGCCACCAGAGAAAAACAGAGCGCCGTTGCAGGCTTCCATCATGTCAGCCAGCGCGTTGCCTATGGTGCTTTCGGCGCTGATGACACCATCAATCGTGTATCTGGTCTGGGTGCCACCGCCAGCCAGAGGAATTGCATCATCGCAGTCATTGGTGGCCGCTGCGAAATAAGTGTCATCAACCTCTGGGTCATTAAGGCCATAGGACGACGTGATGTAATCTCGGATCACCCGTGCAGCATTATTGCTGTATGAGGTGGTGGCGGTGACAGGATTGTACACCTTCTTGCCACTGACGACGGCTGTGAAGGTCGGCATGCCGCCGCTGAAGACATCCTGATCGTATTCAATGCGCGCATAGAGGTAGGCGATCCCAAGGCCGACAAATGTGCTTGGCAGGTCGCATTCGGCGCTGATCGTGTCACGCAGGTTGGTGGCAGCATTGCTGAAGTTTGTGGTCCAGCTTGTCTGGTTGCCAAGATGCTTCAGCACGCGGATTTTGCTTTTCCAGCGTGTCCCGGTCACATAGCCGCTGGCATCAAGGGTGACGATCTCGTCATTGACGTAGATATCACCGATGGACTGAACCTCATGCCCCGCGAGAGCGATTATCATGTGCAGGTATTTGTTCGAAGCCCCGCTGGTCTCCAAGAAGGTGATGATGCCGCCCTTACGGACTTGGCCATAGACATATTCATGGGGTGCCGCTGGTTGGCGGGAGTTAATCAAGGTGCCGCGATTGGCCGCCCCTGCGCTGGGAGCCAGTTTGCGAAGGGCAAAGGATGTCAGAGCCGTCGTGACAAGCGTTCCAACGGCCCATGCGCCGACCGACAGGGCTGTCCCGAAAATAGTAAATGTGGTTGCTGCCGTTGCAGTCGATCCGAGGATGGCCGCGCCGATGGTGACGGGATCACGCGGGGCGGCATCCCACCCGGCATGACGCATAACATTGAACGGCGTTTTCAGCGTCATACCCATGCCCCTTCGATCTGTTCTATCGGCAGGTATATCACATCGCTCTCGCCAAGGAAAACAGCCGTGACGCCCATCGCAAGCCCGAAGGCATACCCGGTAAAATACGGGCGCTCAGATCGCATGACGACCAGCGCACCTTTGGGCGGAAAGCTGTTGACGCGGGTTAGGCCAGCGTCGAGGGCGTCTATCATACTGGGCGTGCCGAAATTGTCGAAAAGCAGCCTTGCCAACTGCTTCTGACCTAGATCAGCATATTTTCCCATGATCTGGTCGGCATATCCGCGCCCGCGCATCGCAGCCCAAGCGCCATTCGTGAAGGTGAAGCAATCATGCACGCCGATGGCAAAGGGTTTGCCGCGCTGCGCCTTCACATAGCTTATGAGGATATTTTGCGGCCCCATGCGATCTCTTTGTCCTGAAGCTGCTCGACATAGTCGAAGAAGGTGTCAGTTGGGTAGCGCAGCTTGTGGCTTTCAGATGTATAGCGGCGAACATTTGGGCGCTGCAATGTCACCAGCTTGCTCTCGACGGTCAGTTCAATGGTGGCCGACGATCCGTCCTCTTGCAGGGTCATTACGTCCATCAGTCCAGCGAACACCTCTACAAAGTCGCTGACGCCAGTGACGCCCAGAAGTACACGCGCAGAGCGGCCCTGATACGGCTCCTGAAGCGCCAAGCTGACCAAGGATGTATCGACCCCTGAAAGCGTCAGAACGATGCCCTTGGCGCTTAGATCGGCCACTTCCTCGATGCCGCTGATCGACAGCAGGGTGCCTGCGCCGATGTATGTCTGGCCGCCGATTGTGCGGTTGCCGAAACCCGTCCAGAGCCGAACTGGCGCTGTGCTGAAGTTCATCTCGACCGCATAGAACAGTTCGACGCTCTCGCCTGCCAGAGCATTAAGGATGGCTACGGGGACTGTGCGGCTCATCCGATGGCCTCCATGCAACTGAAGCTGATTCCATAGATCGATGCCTCGTTGACCGACCAAGATGACTCGTTGCTGGCAAGACGCCAACGCCCAACAGTGTTTGTCACAATGACGGTCGCATTGTTGGCCGGGGCAGTGCGGATGTGAGGCCACAGAAGCAATGTTGCCTGCCCGCTGGCATTTGTGTTCACGTCGGCAAGAACCTTGTGCAGAGTGGCAGAGGAAGCGGCCCCAAGCTGCACATAGTCCCCGGCTTTTAGCCACCCCGTCACGTTGGCAGTGCAGCCATCTATGGCAAGGTCTTCTCCGACTTGGCTTGCTCCGTTGACAAGTGGAGTGCCGCCTATGGCACCACGCGGCACGCAGCGAATAGGATCGCCCATTGTAAAAGTGCCAAACTGGCCGCGCAGGCTTACCAGCCAAGCAATCCATTGTTCTGCGTCTGCATACTTCATAGGCGGCAAGGAGATATCTGCCTGCCACATCTGACCCGCGCTTGCCTGAACTTGGCTTGCGAAGGTGAACGGGCTGCGCTCGACGGCCACCGCATTGGTGGCTCGCATTTCAACACTGCGGATGCGCGTGTGCGACGGAAGGCTCAGAGGATATGTGATCGCCATCAGTAGCCCATCCCATTGACGCTGCGCCGCTGTGCATCGAACACGGCGGCCTTGGTGCTTTCCACGATCTTCGGCAGCATGGCTTGGATTTCAGCCCGCGAAACGCCAGAGCCGAAGCTGTTATTCTGCACCACAGTCACACCACCGCCGCCGTTCACAGCAGCCTTGGCTTGCGGCACAGATAGCACGCGGCCTGCGCTAGACGGCACAAACAGTTCGCGGCCATGTTCGCCCACGATTGAGGCTTGGCCCTCCATAAGTGCGCCACCTGATGCACTGCCTGTCAAAGCTGGGAATACTTTGCCGATGGCTCCGAGGATGCCAGAGCCAGCCGACGTTGCTGTTCCGATGCTGCCGACAAGACGCTGGACGACCAAGACGCGGTAGAGTTCCGCGATGACAGCCCGCGCCATAGACTTGAAGGCGTCCTTGGTGCTTTCCGTGCCGTCGAGGATCGACATAAAGGTGCTGGTCAATTCACTTTCCAAGACCCCAGCAACGCTTGAAAGGTCGATCATCTCGCCGCGTGCGATTTTCATGCGGTCGGTTAGCACAGCCAACGTCATGTCGGCTTCCTCTTGCGTGATGATGCCATTGGCCAGTGCTGCGTTGACTGTCTCTTGCGCTTTGGCGAAGTCTTGATTGGCCTTTTCCGCGCCATCAAGTGACGCGATCAGCGCATCGAAATCGTCTTTAGCTTGCTCTGCTGGTGACTTTCCACCGCCACCGCCGCCAGCCGTGGTGGTGCCAGAACCTGTTGCCGTCGGCGGTGTGGTCGGCACAGGGTTGCCGTTTATAATGCCTTGAAGGCGATCTCGCTCACCAACCGCTCTTTCCATTGCATCTGCTGCGGCTTTGTATTCGGCCTCAGCTTCTTCAAGCCTTTTTCTGTATCCAGAAGCGGTTGTCGGGTCATCGCCAAGCGCGCCTTGTGCTTGAACGGCATTCAGCCTTTTTTGGGCATCTTCCATCCTGCCAATTGAAGCGTTTATTTCATCGACTGCATCACCAAGCTGAGACTCGGCGCTGATGTTCATCAACTCATCAAGGCCCATGCCAATGGTCAGCCAAAAGTCATTCCAATAAGCATACATCACGTCAAGAACCTGCGTCCAACGATCCTGCATGACCTTGGCGTTCTTAATCATACCCTCATCAAGCAACCTTCCGCTTTTCTCCGCACTGTCACCAATAGCCGTGAGTGCCGCTGCATTGTCACGCAAGAGCGGGTTTAGAGCCGTGGCGTCAGATGCAAGAGCCTCCATGTAAAACGTCATCTCTTGCTGATTGACGCCTGCGTCCTGCAAGGTTTTGACGTAAAGCCCAAGAGCCTGATCGGAAGAAAGCCCGATGAACGCATCCTTGGTGACGCCGACCTTTGGCGCAATGTTTTCAAAGAAGTCTGCCAGCGGGCCTGCGCCCGTTGCCATATAGTCGCCGAATTTGTCGTTCACGTCCTTGAGGATGTCGGCCAGCTTATCCTGCTCAATGCCTACAGTTTTTGCTGCGATGGCAAACTTCTGGAATTCCGTTGTCCCTGTCCCGGCAATCATCGCAAGATTGTGGATTGCAGCACCTGCGTCGATTGCGTTCTTGATTGAAGAAAGCATCCCGGTCGCCAAGGCACCAGCCGAAAGCGTCAAGCCCAACTTGCCCGCCGCATCGCCAAGCAAGTCGAAACTCCGCGAAACACCGCCGAGGCTTTTCTTTGAGTCACTTTCAAAACGCTGAACACGGCGGGCGTTTGCAGCCATCGCCTTGGCAAATTCACGATCCTTGGCAGCGAGGATGATGTTAAGCTGTTCTGCGCTGATCGCCATCAACTTGCTCCACAAGGGCGCGGAATTGTTCCGCCGTCATTGCCTCTGATCCGGGCTTCTTCGGCGAGTGTGCATCATGCCACCCTTGGAACACAAGCCACGCATCCTTCGGGATCATATCACGGATTTCTTCAGGGCGTAAGCCAATCACGATGCCGTTCTTGATCATCCCGCGCACGTTTAAGCGGTTGGGCTTTGGTCCTCTATCGGCTTTTTTTTTGAGGCTTCCTCAACCGTGTCAGGCATGAACGCGACGCCGAGAACAGCTTGCGCGATCTGATAAAGCCGCAAGAGATCAGCCGGGGTTGCTTTGGCAATAACTCGGTCAGCCTCCGCATCTTTCATGCCGCCGCCGACAAGCGCCAAGGCCAGAAGATTGCGAACCTCTGTGCTGGTTGGCTTGTTGCCGCGACCGAACATGCCTTCCCAGAAATCAAAGATGCCACGGTGCTTGTCCTCGAACCGCTCAATCTCGCGGTTGCGAAGCAGGAAAACGTATGAGGTGTCGCCGATATATTCGACGACACCCCCACGCGGCGCTTCTGCCGTGATAGTCATTAAGCAGCCGTGAACGTAACAGCGCCAGTGCTGGAAAGCGTCAGCGAATAGGTCACGCCGCCTTCAGTCTCGCCGCCAAACTCCAGCGACTCGATGTAGAACGAGCCAGCATAGGTTCCAAAAGCCGGAACAACGACTTGGAAGTTGCACTTAGGATCAGCGCCCATAGCAACGGTGTTCATGCGAAGTTCAGTCACGCTGTCTTCAAAGAAGCCATCGCCAGAAATCGACACGCTTTTCAAGCCGTTCAGGCTTTCAGTCCAAAGCGCACCAGACGGGGTTGTGCAGTCTGGCGTGGTCACGTCGATCATAGAGTTGTTGATCGTCAGGGTTTTGCTGTTCAGACCGCAAAGGTTTGCAAACGCTTCAGTGCCTGCGCCATCGCCGATCTTTACGAGCAGGGCGCGTCCAAGTTGTTTAGCCATGATGGCCTCCGTTTTAGGGCTTGCCCAAGGCCCGTTTCTAGGCTGTTTCGAGCAAAGCCCGAAGCGCGATCACAGCCGTATACCCACGGCCATCAGGGTCTCTTGTAACATTGTGTGTCTGGAAAATCAATTCGACCAGAGTAAACCCGGTGACGGTCACGCTGCCCTCTTGACGATGCAGAGCCGCGTTGACGGCTTCCACAATCTTTACAGCTTCCACCCGGCCAGATGCTGATCGGCTGTTGGCTTCCAGAGAAATATCAACAGTCGCGCCGACCTTGGTGTCGGTGTCGAAGGCTGTTGGGGTGATGTCGCCAAAGCGCAGGTAAGGGAACGTCACGCCCTGCGGCGGCTCGTCATAGACGCGAGTGGAAACAAGCGCCGTAATACCAGCATTGGCGACCAGTGCAGCCCGCAGACCCTTTTGCAAAGCAAGAGCAAATCCATCAGCCATTGGTCGCCTCCTTCAGCCCGCGTCGAATCGCAGACTTAACGCTGCGCAGGAACTTTGGCACCTGCGTTTTTTGTGCGAGGCGGATATAAGGCTGCGCCGCTGTCGTGCCGCGATTGCCCTTCTGGCGGCCAAATTCGACGGCCTTGGCCTTGATTTGATCATCGCGTGTTGGCGGCGCGGCTTCGACCGAACCGATCATGCCACCATCGTCGTATTTGGTGTGAATCCAGCCTTTCAATTGACCAGACTTCACAGGAACAAGGCTGCGGGCCATTCTTGCCGCTTGTTCTGTGTTTAGCTTGATAGACTTAACAACATTGCGGTGGACGGCTTCAGGAGCGTCCCGCAATTGCTTGGCCAGTTTCGCCGCGCCAGCAACCTTCACGTCGCCACCCCGCGCTCAAGCAGGAACTCAATCACCGCGTTCTTGCTGTCGATGTGGGTCACGTTCTTGATGGCCCAAGTGTAACCACGGACGACAACGCGGTCGGCTGCCGTGATTGCCCTTGTGATCGTATCACCACGGCAACGCATGGTGGCCATCGCCACGTCATTCAGCGCACCGCCTTCGATCATCTCTTTGCCGATCCGCTCACGCAGATCGGCCCAGCGCACGCCATATTCGGACCACCCGGTGTAGACGTTGCCATAAGCATCAACAGCGCCTGCATCGAGGCGCTGGAACGTAGCACGCTCACCGAATGCGCCAGCCTTAGCCATACCAAGAATTCCGTTCGATGTTCATCATTTCCATGAAGCCGTAGGGCAGATCTTGCATCTGCTTTTCCTGCGTGGTTTCGCGGTTTTCATACCAGTGCGCCACCAGCATCATCAGCCCGTGGCGAACCGTCTGCGGCACGCTGGTAGAACTTGCGCCGTAGCCGATCACATATTCGATCTTGATGGCATCGTCGCGGTTTTGCGTGACAGGCCAAGCCTTCCCCGTTTTCGGAGTGATCGTGATCCTGTTTGGCGTGCCAAAGACATTGAAGTCGGCCAGCGTTGCGGTCTGCAAAACGCCATCAACGTCGTAATACTTGATGGCCGAAACAGACTGCACTGGGCCGAGAGAAAGCAACACGGTGCTGGGATTAGGCGCAAGCCACTCACCCCAAGTCTGCGTGATCATTGCGCGGCCAAGGACGCCCTGCACGTCCACGAAGGCAACGGCGGCATTAACCAGCCGCTCAATGATGGTGTCGTCGTCATTCCCCTCCACGCGCATCTGAGCCTTGGCCTCGGCCACAGAGATGGGCAAGGCGGCTGGCGCGGTGACGCGGACAAGAGAGAACTGCGGCGACAGCATCTGTTATTCCTTCACGGCTTTCTCAACGGCGGTCTTTTTGACAGCGCGTTCAACCTTGGCTTCTGCATCAGCGAAACCCTCGGCAATGCCTGCCTCAATGTAACGTGCTGCGGCTTCATCGCTGCAATCAATCACGTCGCCCTTGTTGTGCGAGAAATCAATGCCAGCCATCGAAGTGAGCAAACGAACCTTAGCCATGTCGGCCTCCTTTTGTGGGACGGGCGGGACCGAAGCCCCGCCCAGTTTTCAGATCATGCCTTAGGAGGCGGCGGTGATCAGGTGCTTGACGGCAGCGGTGTTGGCCAGCACGCCGTCGAAGCGGATGTAGCCGAGGATGCCGTAGTCGGGAGCGAAACGCTCACGGGCCACGAACAGCGACGGACCACCGACCTTGCGGACGTAGAACTTCGACATGTCACCGAAGACCATGACGCGCTTTGCAGCAGCCAGCGAGTCCATCGCTTGGTTCACGACCACGTTATAGCCGAGAATGTTCTGCGGGATGCCAGCCTGATAGTTGCCCATCTGCCAGAGGTAGTTGCCCTGACCGTCCTTCAGCTTACGGACAGCGGCGAGGGTGCTGTCGTTCATCATCAGGGCGGTGTTCGGTGCCGAGCGGTAAGCCGGGTTGACCGAGTGGATCAGGTCGATGATCTCGTCGGCGGTCACGGCTGCGGTCGCGGCAGCGGTTTTGCCGAGCGTGGAGGTGGTAACGATGCCCTCAACGTCCGACGAACCCGAACCAGTGGTCAGCTTCGAGTTGGCGATGCGGCCCATGCGCTCACCCAGCAGTTCGCCCAGCAGCGATTCCATGTTCAGGATGGAGTCATTTGCCAGTTCATACGACCAACGCACCCACTCGGTGTCGAAGGCATATGCGCCGAGCGACTTCTGGCCGAAGGTCACGTCTGCGCCACCGTCATCGGTCGGCTGGGTGCCTTCCGTGTGTGCAACAGCAGGAACACTGGTGTCGTCAACGGTCGGGATGTTAAACGTGTTGCCGCCAGTGGTGTTGATCACGGTAAACAGGTTCGAGTCGTACATCGGACCAGTGGCGATCATGGCCTTCTCAATGAAGGTCGCCAGTTCGGTCGGGACGGTGAAGCCACCAGCCGAGTTGGTGCCAGCGGTCTGGGTGCGGAGTTCGTTGCTACGCAGAACCTGACGCACTTCGCTGTCCAAGCCTTCGACGCCGCCGTTGGCGATCATGGCATAGAAAGCCGAGCGATAGTCGGTGGCAAAGCCAGCGTCCACGGCAGGAGCCGAGGTGCGTTCAGCGACAGGGCGCTTCGACAGGTCAACCGAGTGAGCAGCGCGGATAGCCGCGTCAGCCTTTTCCATGCGCTGGGCAACGCCCGACAGGCGGTCATGCTCAGCCATCATGGCGTCAAACTCGCGCTCGATTTCAGCGGCACGGGCTTCTTCGGTCTTGTCCGTCACTTCTGCAAGTTTGGAACGGGCTTCCGTGGCGATACGCGCCATCTTCTCCCGCAGGTCTTTCACGTCAGCCATGATGGCCTCCTACATTGTGCCTTGCCCAAGGGCTGGGGGTTTGGGCCAACAGCGGGAGACCGCCGTTATTCTTCAGCCTCAAAATCCATGCGTTCCCATGCTTGGCAGGACCGCAGGTTGTGGCAGATAAATTCAAGTTTTTCGCACCAGCCGCGACCGCCAGCGTTGGTGTCGAAGTCATTGCGCGGGATGTCTTCCATCGCCTTGAGCATTTCAGGCGTGTTGTTGAAGTATTCGCAGTTTGAGCAAAGCTGGCGACGGGCTTCTGCCTCGTTGATGCTCCAGACATCAGCCATCTTTGCCCAATATTCTTGGTTCGCGCCGGGTTCATCAGACGCAGCTTCTGGGCCGAGGTTCCAGTTATCGATAGCGTTCTGCGTGTTGATCGCATTGACACTGCCAGAAACGATTTCAGGCTGCGGCTCAGGCGGCACAAGATATTCGTTGCGGGCCTCAATGCCAGACAGCGTTGCTTTCATCCGCATGCGGCGGGCGGCCTGAGACTTGGCCTTGGCCTCGCGGTGTTCTTGCAAAGACCGCAGGGCGATCTCGGTGCCGTCATAGGCTGGCGTCGTCACGATGGACACGTCGAACAACTGCGCCTCTTGGATCGTGCGGCGCGGCGGGGTTGCCCGATCATCCCACTTTTGACGGACAGGGCGGAAAGCAAAGGACATCTTGTCCAGATCGCCGCGCTTCATCTTCGGCACGATGCTGCGGACATCCGGGTCGGATTGGTCAAGCATCGCTTCCATGTAAAGCCCGCGCTGATCTTCCTTCAGCGTCAGCGTGCCTGACCGCGTGCGTGCCAACGGCAAGCCTTCATGGTTGATCAGGAAAACCACGTCATCGCGCTTGATGGCCGCCTTGAAAGCCCCGCGCTCGATCATCTCGGTGAACATGCCGCCGATGTTGGTTTCCTCGCCAAAGACGGCGGCATAACCAGAAACCTTGATTTCGCCCGTTTCATCTTCGCGGATTTCGACAGGAACTCCACGGCGGATTTCTTTTTCAGACATGTTAAGCCCCGTTTGTTCCGGCGATTGTATCACAGCACGGCCTTCCTCGTCCACGGCCTCGTCTTCAAGGATGCCGTTGGCCCAAGACTGACCCGGATCACCGCCCCAAAGCGCCCACGCGATGCGGCCATTCGACGGGTAGCCATCTTCGCCGGGACGGAAACCCTCGGCTTCCTTGTCAACTTCATGCCGCGCAAAGTAGCTGGCCATGCGCTGCACCGTGTCCATAGACAGGTCAACCTTGTTGGAGATATCCCGCGCACGGGCAATGCCAACCTCGGTGCCGCCGCGCCCAAACTCGCGCCGCCAATCAAGGCCGCGCTGGGCCTCGTCAGCCATCGCATCGTTAGGCACTGGCATTAGGCGCTCCCGTGTTGGGCTGGCTACCCAGCGGGACAGTCGCGCCTTGGATCAACAAGTCGTCGCCATTCGGCATGGCTTCCATGTTCTCAATGGCGCGCACCTCGTTTGGCGTGCGGATGCCGTTTTGGATCGACGTGGCATAAGCCTCCATCCGCGACTTCAGATCGCCGCGCAGAAGGCCGTCCACGTTGAATTCCACATAGAAATCAGAGCCGCGCCCGAAGAACTTGAGGTTCATTTCCTGCTCAAACTGCTCGACCCACCGCTTCACGGTGTGCTTCACGAAGTGCAAATCCTGCTGTTCCGTGTTGCTGAATGTGCCGTGGGTCAGGTCTTGCAAGAACACAGGCGGCAGCGAGTAAATGCGGGCGATCTGTTCGATGCTGAACCGCTGCAACTCCAGAAGCTGCATGTCCTCCGGCGAGAAGCCAATCGATTTCAATTCATGGCCAAGAGGCAGAGCCATGATCGGGCGGCCTTCCTTGGCCAGCTTCAAGGTGGTGGCGGCCACGTCCTCAGATGCCCGGTTGGCAGACGCGCCAGATTGGAACGGCCCTTGCAGAACGGCAGGCGGGATGCCGCCGGATTGGAAAGCCTTTGAGCCGTAACGACTGGCCGCGATAGCCATCCCGATGGCGTCTTTGTTCTGCGAGATCGGCCCGCGTGCGTCCGTCATGTTGGCTTTCAGCATGAACGGCAGGTCAAGAACCTCGCTGGCCTCATAGACCTTTGCGTTGACCCGGTAAATCTTGCGGCCATCGATCAGGCGCTCAACGCGAACCTTGGTCGGGTCCAGCGGATACAGGTTGACGATCTGGCCCAGCGCGTTGCGCTCAATGTAAGTGACGGCACGCCCGCCCGTCAGAACCTGCTCGAATGAGTATTTGCGCCATTCGAAAGACGACATGTCCTCGTTGATGACATCGTGCAGGATCAGCGACAACTCGCTGTTAACCTTTGACCGCCCGCCGTCAGCGTCCTTGCGGTAAACATGCAGAGGAAGGCCAGCGATGGTGCCAGCGATGAAGTTGACCGCCGCCCAAACCGCAGGCACACCCAGCGCCGTGTCCACGTTGACCGTGACGCCAGAGGATGCGTAAAGATCGCCCCAGCCCATGATCTGCAAGAAGTCCTTCGCAGACACAGGCGCGGTCGGGTTCTCCAGATTGCGGTTTTCCGCTTTGCGGAAGCGATCAAAAAAAGCCATCAGACCCGATCCATAAACGCGGTTTCGCGGAAAGATAACACATCAAAGCCTAAGCGTAAAGGAAGGGTCGTCCCACGGCGATGAGTGCGGGATGCCAGCATCGTGCGACTCGACACCCAAAGCCATCGCAAGGGCGACCACGCCGTCGATCCGGCCAGATGATTTGGCCTTGGTCAGCTTGCGGTCGCCTGCTGGGCTGCGCTCTGCCACCGCGTTGGCGGCGCACATGTTCATCACCGGGTTCGCCCCGTGCCTGATCTTGCGTTCAGCCACCAGCCGCTCCAACTTGTCAACCGCCGGGGCCATGTCCTTGAAGCCCTGACCAAATGGCTGCATCGGTAGGCTGACACCGATGGCGTCCAGTTCCCGCGTGAAGTCATTGATGCGCCAGCGGTCGTAGGCCAGCAGTTGCAGGTCGTATTGGTCAGCCGCGTCGGCCACCGCCTGCGCTACGATGGCAGGGATGATCACCGGGCCGTCAATCAGCGTGATGAAGCCCTGATCCGCCCAGACATCATAAGGCACCTTGTCCTCTTTGGCCCTCTCTCGGATGCCCTGCGCTGGCATGAAGAATTGCGGCACAACGTGATAGATTCCGTCCTGCGGGAACACCATCACGAAGGCGGTCAAGTCTCGGCTGGCCGACAGGTCAAGCCCAGCATAGCACAGCGCGCCCGTCTCAACCTCTGGCTCCTCGGCGTTGGCCTCCCATTCGCTGCGGTTCAGGAACGGGCTGGTAGCCTCAATGCGCTGGTTCAGGAACAGCCAGCGGAAGCTGTTCTCCTTTGCTGGCAGGCGGTCGGCTTGCTTGGCGAAGTCCTCAATGTCGGTCAGGCTGCGAAACTCGCCCAAGGCCGGGTTTGCCGCCGCCCACGCTTTGCGGTCCATCACCTCGCATCCTTCCGGCGCGGTGTAGACATGGCTGACGATCCGCTTGTCCTTGGCGTTCTTGGCGTCGTCCAGCCAGATGCTGAACAGGTCGCCGTCAGTCGCCGCCTGCGTGCTGATGGCGATCAGGAGCGGATCATCATGCGCGCCCTGTGCGGTTTCGATGGCTTCGATAAAGCCATCGGTCGGCCCGCGCACCTGACCCACCTCGTCCAAGATCGCCAGCACAGGCGAAAGGCCGTGGGCCGTCCCAGCCTCCGCGCTGATGGCTTTGTATTCCACGTTCATCGGCAGTCCGATCAGCGATTTCTGCGACGGCACGATCCGCACAATCTTGGACAGTTCCGGCGAGAGCCTGACCATCTTTTCGGCCAGCTTAAAAACGAGGCTGGCCTGATCTCGGCTGCGTGCGCCGCTGATGATCTGGCTGTTCTGCCGTGCCTCCGGGCCGACGATGTGGGCAAGCAAGATCGCGGCGATCAAAGCCGATTTGCCGTTCTTGCGCGCCACTGAAAGGTAAGCGCGGCTGGTTCCTTTCGGGTTGTCGTAGATATCCAAGATGAACTTGCGCTGAAAGGCCATGAGCTTAAACCGCTTGCTGACCAGCTTGCCCTCTGGGATCAGGCAATATCTTTCCACAAAAGCGCAAACTTTTTCACCGCGTGTCATGCGGCCTCTTTCTTCTTCGACCAGTGCAGCTTCATCGAAACACGTTTGATCGTGCGCTTGACGCTGCCCTCGCTCAAAGAGCCTGAGATCAGGATTGCGTCGAGGATGCGCTCCAGTTCGTCGGCCTCGTCATCTTGCAGAATGATCGTTCTCATGCGCGACCACCTGAGACGGTTTCAAAGGTTTCTCCCGTGGCCTCAAGCGTTGCCTGCTGCCCAGTGAATTCCTGCCACCGCTTGACGATCACGTCGCAATATTTCGGATCAAGTTCCATGAGGCGGGCGTTGCGGCCATGCTTTTCGCAGGCAATGGCTGTGGTTCCAGATCCGGCAAAGCTGTCGAGGACAAGATCGCTGCCCTTGGTGTTGTTCAGCATCTGATATTCAAACAACTCAACAGGCTTCATGGTCGGGTGTTCGCCGTTGCGCGAGGGCTTGTCAAATTGCAGAATAGTTGTCTGCTTCCTATCAGCAGCCCAAAGGTGTGCCGCGCCCTCTTTCCAACCGTAAAGACAAGGTTCGTGCATCCATTGATAATCTTGGCGACCAAGCACAAGGCTCGACTTCTTCCAAATTAAGCACTGCCGAACTGTCCAGCCTGCGTCCTTCGCAGCGCCCCGAAAATTATAGCCCTCCGAGTCTGCGTGCCAGATGTAGAAAACAGCACCAGCTTTCATTACCGCGTCCGCAGCAACATAAGCGTCTCGCAGGAACTGACGGAATTGATCGTCGCCCATGCTGTCGTTTTGGATTGTCAGCTTTTCCTTAGTGCCGCCCTCGTAGGCAACATTATAAGGCGGATCGGTCAACCACATGTCCACAAGCTGGCCGTCGCAGAGTTTTTGAAGGTGATCAATGCTTGTGCTATCCCCGCACATCAGCCGATGCCGCCCGAGAACCCACACGTCGCCTTCGACCGTCACGGGAACCGCAGGCACTTCTGGCACCGCGTCCTCGTCAGTCAAGCCTTCTGTCTCTTCGGCCATCATTGCGGCCAACTCGTCATCGCTGAAGCCCATCAGTTCGCCAAACTCGCCGCCGAGATCGCGCACCTCGACAAGCAGCGCCTCCATGTCCCAAGACGCATTCAGGGCCAGCTTGTTGTCCGCGATGATCAGCGCACGCCGCTTGCGCTCGTCCATGCCCGTCACGACAATGGCAGGCACCTCCGTCATGCCCAGCTTGCGCGCAGCCATCACACGGCCATGCCCAGCGATCAGATTATTCTGCTCGTCGATCAGCACAGGGTTGGTAAAACCAAACGCCCTGATCGACGCGGCGATCTGCGCCACCTGATCATCGCTGTGTTCCCGGCTGTTCAAAGCATACGGGATCAGGTCGGCCACCGAGGCCACCTTGTGATCATAAAACTTGCTGTCCATCAATTTGCCCTCGGCATTGCTATCAGATCTTCATCTTCAAATGATGCCATGACGTTGCGTGCGTCAACTGCCGTTCTTGCAGTTGCGTTGATTGTGCGCGGATCGGCGTGCATCTGGTTGAGAGACATGGAACGGATCACCGCAAGCTGCCGCCGCTCCAGCGTATCGATGACCGCAAGCAGCGGGTTGGCAACCAGTGTCTCCCGCTTGTTCTTGATCAGCACACCGCTGCGATCCAGCGTTTCCTGATGCCTGCGGATGTCAGCCTCCATGCGAACCACCTTTGCCAACAGCAGAAGGTCCATATCCCGCCAATCCTCGCGTGCGCGCGCGCGGCTGAACTGATCCCAGATCACGCGTTCAAGATCGGTTCGCAGTTCGATGCCTTCTGGCAAAGGCACGCTGGACATGGCCCCGCTGAAGTTCTCCACGGCTGCCGTGACGCTGTTTTTGTCGCTGCGTAGCTTCTGGCTCACGTTGTTTCCCCGGTTTTTTCCGTAAACGCGTTAAAAGAAAAGGGCGCAACGGGTTTGGCCGCCCCTCGGCGTAGCGATTTGACCCACCCCCCACCGCTGGTCACGTCTCGGCCTCCAGCATGAGGATTTCCATGTCAACGCTGACCGCTCCTGTTCCGTTGCTAACCTTTGCCAGCACGCCGATGTCGGTCAACTCTGGAAACTTGATGGGCATCTCGAAGTCCAAGGTGATGGTCTGCGTGACCTGCACGAACTCTTGCACCTTCATCACGGGCTTGTATGGCGCTGCTGCTTGCAGGATGCCTTCGCGCTTCAAGATCAGGATGTCAGATGTTGTGCTGCCAGATTGCTCTGGTGATATCCTGATGGACGCAAGCAAGCCAACGTGGTTGCGAGGCACCGTGATGCTTCCGATCCCTGTGGTGGATGACGGGAAGCCATTGAGTTGTATCTGCGCCCAGTCCTCACCACCTGCTGCACGCTCAATGGTGATGTTGCCAACGTGCGATCCTACCGACTGCGTGCCATAGGTTCCGCTCTCATAGACTTCAGCGAGGTAAAGCCTGATGAAGCTATTGGTGGTTGCCGCTGATGCTGATGCGCCTGCGGTGGTAATCACCTCGGTGACTTCATCCCCGCTGGCGTTCAAGCCCCACAGCTTCACAGACCGCGCACCAGAGCCGTTGGCTGTGTCTGCCGCGTTGCCACCCGCCTTGATGCGGAGTTGCGTTGCAGCGGCTGGCTGTGGCGTCCTGTAGACCCCAATGTCAGCAACCGGGACATAGGTTGTCCCGACAGCCACGTTGCGCCCAAATTGATGATGCACATGGGCTTGGAACATATTGTTGCGTGAGACGTGATAAGACCACGGCACGCTATTCTTTTGACGGATTTCCACGACGCTTCACTCCCGGATGGTTGTCATCGATGGGCCAGCCATCATTGCCTATTGTAACATCAAAGCCTCGGTTCTCAATCGACTGAATGATCCCGCTATGGTGCGCCCAGCAGACGCTTTGCAGGTTGTCCAAATTGAAGAACAGATCGATGTCGCCTTTGTGGGGTTTGATATGGTGAACGACTGCTGAGTTTGGATGCGATATGCCGCGCCGCAGAATAACACCGCAGCCTTTGTGCTGGCAGCGGTAAGCATCACGCAGAAGGGCTTGCTCCCGCAGGACGCGCCATTGTTTGGTCGCGTATAGCTTGCGGTATTGGTTGGCTTCCTCAGATCGCCAGCGTTCAATCATCTTTGCCACGATGTCACCGCTTGACCGCAAGGTAGGCAAACATGCTGCCGTATGCCCGCTTGCAGAACAGGAAGGCCAGCTTGTCCGTCTCGGCTCTTGCGGCAGCAAAGCGATGCAGGCCGCCGCAGAACTGGCCGACATGGTAGACGATGCGGTCGCCCTTCTGTGCCTCGGCCAGCGCGGTGTACAGGGCATCCGGCTTGGTGTCGCCGGTGATATAGATGGTGGATGGCCTATCCATGATTTTTCCTATTGTGATAAGCGAACTGGCCTTGATACTCCTCGGCGGCAGCAAGATATGCTGCTTCTGCTTCCGAAATCTTAGAAAAAAAGCCAAGATGCTTTTGCTTTCCGCTCACTCTTATGACGGCGGCCCATTTCTGTGTCGCCTTATGCCAATGTACACCCTTTATCCCGCTTGTGCTGGATGCGGAAACACAAGTATTTGCTCTGTTTTGTGACCTTGATGCCAGACGTAAGTTTTTCAATCTGTTGTCACCCCTAACGCCACTCACATGATCTATGTCCATCTTTTTAGGAATTTCTGAATTGGATAAGATCCAAACAATCCTATGCGCCAGATGCAAATTTCCAAATATTTTCCCTCGCCTGTATCCATCACTTCCAACGTGCGTGAACGCCTCTCTTCCGCAAAAACGGCTGTTCCATGTTTTAAAGGCGCGCGCAGACGCGAACGACTCTCTTGTCCTCGGAAGCCAGAACAGCTTTCCAGTGTCCGGCTCATAGCGCAGTAGTTGCCGCAACAATTCGGGTGTGATATTTGGATGGTCAGGCATTGGCGAACTCCACTCGCTGATGTTGGGCCGGTCGAGGGTGCAACCTCCCGGCCCGTTTTCTTTACACGATATGAGCCATCCGGTCAATTGCGGGCCGTCATTCTATGACGCTGTCGAAGTCTATCTCATCCTCTAGGTCTTCAGGCTTGCGTCGGATGGCTTTGATCTCTGCCCCCGGAAAGGCAATCTTCACGGCGCTCACCAAGCCGTTCTTGTGCGCTTGCAATGCAACCGCCACTTCCCTGAGCGTATAGATTGCGATGCCAGGTCTCTTGGCATAAGCAGCAGGCCATTCCCTATTATCGGCGATGATGCCGAACACGGTTCCATCAAGCTCATACTCCCAGATGTCAGGATCGGACACTGAGCGTCCGAGGCTGACCGCTTCGGCATCCATCGATGCCAGCCCGCGCAAGCAGACCTCCACCCAAAATTTTGTCTTGTCGGGATCATGGGCATCGATGGCCCCATTCAGGCCAGCCATCGCCTTGCCCCACTTTGCCGCGCTCTCGACCGAGACAAGCTCGGGCAGGCGGTCGATCCCCCACTTGCGATCCATCTCTCTGACAGCCGCGTCGAAAGGTGCCAGCGCGAGGTCCGCTTTGATCTCATTTGCCGTCGCACCTTTGTGCAGGATGCGGTCATCTTTCTTCTGGCGTGTTGGTCTCTGTGCCATCGTTTTGCTCCTCTCATTTCCGTTTTGCGGGTTCGCCCTGATACCGGGTCAACCCAGCGCGTGCGCCTCTGCCGCGCCGCTAGGCAGGCGGCAGTGGCGCGCTCTGCGCCGCTGGGTTTACCCTATAGGGCGAAATCACCAGTGGCGCAGTCAATTTGCGCCACTGGCGCGCCACTGAAACCGCCTTTTTAAATCCAGTGGCGCACATCAAAACTGCTCCCCAACACGGCCAACAGGGCGCACACCTTTGCGGTCTTTGCGCTGGCTTTCGGAGCGATATTCGAACTCCTCAATCAGCCCCTTGTCGTGCCATGTCTTGATGATGCGCTTGGCTTGGCCTTCGTTCTTCATGTGCTTTGGATCGTCGAATGGGAAGGTCGTAATGACCCGTCCGACGAAGCGATCCTTGTCTTGGGGCCGGATCGAATAATACTCCTGAGACCCGTCTTCTGTCCTCGGCCCCAGTTCGATCATCCGCAGCATCTCGTTCACGACGGCATCGGTCATGCCCTTCCATTCGTCTGGCAGGTCGAACGGCACGCAGACACCGATCCACTCGCCGTTGTCGATCTTCACCCCGACCATCTGGCGATAGGTTGACTTGTCCGCAGGCGGGGCGAGATTGGCCTTGCCATCGTCCACGCGGAAGATGCCTTTCGATTTCTCCAGATCAACGCCCAGCTTCAGCGCGTCATCCTCTGAAACCTTGTTGACCACCCGTGCCGCCCGTGCCGCCCCGATTAGGCTGCCTGCGCCACGGACGCTGTCGATGCTGGCGTCCTCGCCGTTGCCTTTGCGGATATGGTGGACCAGCCCAATGGCGCATTTGGTCTCGTCGGCCACGCGCCTGATCTCGGCCACGATGGCGTTCACCGCCATGTTGTCGTTCTCATTGATGCTGTGCGCGCCGACGAAGGGATCGATAAAGACGCATCCGATCTGCTTCTGTGGTATCTGCTTGCAGAGGTATTCGACCAGCTTTGTGTTTGGCAACACGCCATCGCGGGTCTGGATGCCGAACTTCAGGCTGAAGTCTCGGCCAGCGTTGACGAAGAGACGCCCGCGCACTTCTTCCGGCTTGATGCGATAATGCCGCATTGCAGCGAGGACGCGCCGTTGGATTTCGTCAAGCGGGTCTTCAAGGTTCACAATCCAGACGTTTGTCCGTTCCTTGACTTCCTCGCCCAGCAGCGGGCGGCCTGTGACGATGGCCAGCGCCTCGACGATCTGCAAGCTGGTCTTGCCGATGCCGCCCGCCGATGCCAGCACGCTGACAAAGGATCGCAGGTAATGGTGGGCATATATCCAGCGCCGTGGCTCAATGCTGGCCTCGTCGAACATGTCGTAGACTGTGGGCCAATCCGGGGCCGCCTCTGGGGCATCTGGGGTATCAAACGAGCCAAGGTCTATGTCATCCGACTCTGCGCTGGTAGGTGCCTCTGGCGCGCTCTCCGGGGCGATATAGTCGAAATCATCCATGCCGTTCTCTGGCAATTCGATCTCGGCTTTGGCAGGGCTGATCTCCAAGCCATAGGCACGCACGGCTTTGTCAAAATCCCCATCATGCTCATAATGGCAGAACAAATCGAAGGCATCGCCCCAGCAGTATGCGTTCTCACCGAGTGACTTTGGCTTGCCGACGCCAGCAGCCGCATCCGATCCAGACAGGCTGACCCAATGGGTTCCAAAGTTCTCGGTCGCGTAGGACGGGCTGGTTTGATACCGAGAACGGTAATGCTGGGATGATCCGCGCCGGTCATATTGATATCGCGCCAGCAGGTCTTCGATAGAGTGGTCCGCATTGAAGGCATCGACCGGGCTGACCTGATCGGGAAACTTCTGCCGACGTTCTGCGCGCTGGCGTTCACGATCTGCCCGCGCCCGCTCTGCCTGTTCGGCGGCAAGACGATGCTGCTCTGCGCGGCGGTCGATCTCCTGCCGGATCGCGCTGCCAGCATCCAGACGCAGTGTGCCAGCGCGGATGATGCGGTGCTGATAGAAGATCGGGGTGATGTCAGGATTGCGTTTTGCCAGCGGCACGTTGGGCAGGTAGATCGGCTGGCCACAACGCGCCAAAGCGCCGTCAGGGTGGATGCCGTGGGCGTGCAGGAGATCAAACAGGGCTGTCTGGGCAGCCTCATATTCGGCCCCGGTAATGACGCCAGCCAGCGGCAGCAGGACGCGCCATTTGCGGTTCTCTGGGCTTGCGCCGGAGGATGAGTAAGCCAGCAGGCTGACAGGCCCGCAGACGGCCTCTACGGCGGCCAGCACGTCGTCTAGGCTGGGGTTTCCCCGGTCGATGTCGAGGGCCAGCATGCGGAAGGTTCCATGCTCACGCTGCGCGTCGTGGGAGCGGCCATCGTGTTCGCGGTAGGTCGAGGGGATAAAGAAGTCAGCGTCGATCTTTTCTTTGGCCTGCGGCGAGGCTGCCATGCGGGCAATCTCGGCCCAAGAGATGCCGGGATAGGTCTGGCCGGGTTTGTCGATCAGGGTGAAAAAAGAACCGGGGGCTGTCAGAAAGCGGGTCTCAGACATTGTGGCCACCGCCGCACTTGCCACCAGATATTGCGTGCATTATAGTTTTCCTTGTGTTGGGTTGCTCTTACACATCTGGAACCTGCTCCTTCCTCGGTTCCGCCTGCATCACTTGAACCCCGGCGCGTTGGTCTCACGCCGGGGTTCTTTTATTTCACCAAGGAATATCGTCCCCCAGTTCTTCTTTAATGTTTTCGCGCTTCTGTTCGGTCAAGGGCGCTTTGGCCTGTTCAAACG
>Ga0315908_10000441_pt1 | contig 33088 bp, 44 predicted proteins | sample LakEriMetagenome_12_FD_203520 | JGI IMG/M metagenome (GOLD analysis project Ga0315908, IMG submission 203520) | Freshwater fungal communities from buoy surface, Lake Erie, Ohio, United States - Buoy 4 MA124 | ecosystem: Environmental > Aquatic > Freshwater > Lake > Lake biofilm | place: USA...
AATGAAGCAGCAGATGCCGTGTTTATGAATGTCACCAATGCCGAAGGAGTTGACCTTGCCATGACCAAAGGAGTAAATTATCCTAAAGGACTATTAAAATGGGCCGATGAGATCGGTTTGGATGAGGTATTATTGAAAATTGAAGATCTCTTTTCAGAATATGGAGAAGATCGCTACAGGCCAAATCCCCTTCTACGAAAACTTTCTCGAGCAACTCAAAAGTTTCACGCATAAAAAAAGTCCGCTTCGTGCGGACTTTTTCATTTTATGTAAAGACTTAGAGATATCTAAATTTCTTTCCAGGATAAACTGCTGCATCACCCAATTCTTCCTCGATGCGCAATAGTTGATTGTATTTCGCCATTCGGTCACTTCGCGAAGCAGAACCGGTTTTAATTTGTCCGCAATTCATGGCTACGGCAAGATCAGCAATAGTACTGTCTTCAGTTTCACCACTACGGTGACTCATCACTGAAGTGAATCCATTTCGTGTAGCCATTTGCACCGCCTCAATTGTTTCTGTCAATGAACCGATTTGGTTCACTTTTACAAGAATTGAATTCGCAATGCCCTCCTCGATTCCTCGAGACAAGCGCTTTGTATTGGTAACGAACAAATCATCTCCAACCAATTGAACTTTCGATCCAAGTTGTTCTGTCACTTGTTTCCAACCTGCCCAATCGTCTTCAGCCAAACCGTCTTCAATGGAAACAATAGGGTATTTCTTGCACCAATCAGCCCAGAATCCTACCATTTCAGATGAACTCATTTGATCTCCCGTTGAATGGAAAACATACTTGCCCGTTTCAGCATTGTAAAACTCTGACGATGCTGCATCAAGTGCAATGTACATATCCTCACCTGGCGTGAACCCAGCTTTTTCCACTGCTTCAATAACCACTTGTATCGCCTCCTCGTTCGAGCCTAAGTTAGGTGCAAAACCTCCTTCATCGCCCACATTGGTGGACATCCCTCGTGATTTCAACACCCCTTTCAACTCATGAAAAACTTCCGTTCCCCATCGCAATCCTTCAGAAAAAGAAGATGCCCCAAAAGGCATCACCATAAATTCCTGAATATCAATTAGGTTATCTGCATGAGATCCTCCATTAAGGATGTTCATCATTGGTACAGGCATCGTTACGGCACCTACTCCACCGATATAACGGTATAGACTTAATCCTGATTCTTGAGCTGCAGCCTTTGCTACTGCCAATGACGTTCCAAGGATCGCGTTTGCGCCAAGGTGTGATTTATTCTCCGTACCATCCAAGCGTAACATTACTGTATCGATTGCTTTTTGGTCGAAAATATCCATCCCATGTAGCGCTTCATTGATCAACGTATTCACATTATTCACTGCACTAAGTACACCTTTTCCAAGATACTTGGACTTATCTCCATCGCGCAATTCGACAGCTTCGTGCACACCTGTTGATGCACCTGAAGGAACTGCAGCACGTCCAACAACGCCATTTGCCGTTACAACATCCACCTCAACAGTCGGATTACCTCGAGAATCTAAAATTTGACGACCGGTAACTTTTACAATATAACTCATGCTTTCATTTGTTTCATGTTATCAATAAACTGATCAAACAGGTAGCGAGAATCGTGAGGACCTGCTGATGCCTCAGGGTGATATTGTACAGAAAAAACGGGTTTGTTCACCAATTCAATTCCTGCTATGGTATCATCATTCAAGTGACGATGTGTAATGCGAACCGCTGGGTTTGCAGAAACACTATCCTTCGAGATTACGAAACCATGGTTCTGGGAAGTGATTTCACCTTTCCCTGTTTTAAGATTTAAGATCGGATGATTGATTCCACGGTGTCCATTGAACATTTTCTCAGTTTTCAATCCTTGGCTTAATCCTAAAATTTGGTGTCCCAAACAAATGCCAAACACGGGTTTTCCTGAATCGACCAAAGACTTAACAAGTTCAATAGAAGATGGCATGGCGGAGGGATCTCCAGGGCCATTGGACAGCATGTATCCATCTGGATTGAAGGAATCCATATCCTCCTTCGTTGAATTCAATGGAAAGACACGAACATGACATCCACGCTCTACAAGACATCGAACGATGTTCTTTTTAACACCAAAATCGATAAGAGAAACTTTGAGAGATGGATTTTCTGGAGACACTTCATAGGCTTCAGCAGTTGCCACTTTCGAAGACAGCTCTAATCCATCCATGGAAGGCGTTTCTTTGAGCATGCCCTTTAATTGATCCACATCAAGAATTTCTGAAGATATAATGGCGTTCATTGCACCTTTACTGCGAATATGACGCACCAAAGAACGTGTGTCAATGTCTGAAATTCCAACAGTAGCATTTTTCAGCATAAGGTCTTCCAAGGATCCCTCTGCAGAAGGACGTGAAAATCCTTCGGAAAATTTCTTTGTTACAAGACCTGAAATTTTCATCCCATCAGATTCAATTTCATCCGCATGCACGCCATAATTACCAATATGAGCGGTTGTCATAATTAACAATTGACCATAGTAAGAAGGGTCAGTGAACACTTCTTGGTAGCCAGTCATTCCAGTATTGAATGCTATTTCGCCGGATGTGGTTCCCGTGTGACCTATAGCGACACCATGATAAACAGTGCCATCAGCCAAAACGAGTACCGCTGGTTTTCTTTCCTCCATCGGATTAATTTTGGCAAAGTTAGGGTTTCGTTTTGAACGACTAAAGAATGTTAATAAAAAAGGGGAGCAAAAAGCTCCCCTTCCTATCTTGAGTAAGAAATATTATTTCTCTTCTGAAGTCTCATCTGCTGCTGGAGCATCTGCCTCAGGCTCATCAGTTGATACTTCTTCGGCTGCAGGAACCTCTTCAGTTGCAGGTGTTTCTTCAACAACTTCTGCCTCTTCAACAACTGCTGCTTCTTCAACAACTTCTGCTTCTTCAACTACCGAAGCTTCAGCAGTAGGAGTTGTATCTTCATTTGTTGTTTCAACAGCGTCAACCACCGTTGCATCACCTTCTTCTTTTTTACCACCACGACGTGAACGACGTGTTGTTTTCTTCGCTTTCTCGTTTGTATAGATTTCATTGAAATCTACCAACTCGATCATACACATTTCTGCATTGTCACCCAAACGGTATCCAGTGCGGATGATACGTGTATAACCACCTTCACGTTCTGCGATGCGTGGCGCCACCTCTCTGAAAAGTTCAGTAACCGCTTCTTTGCTTTGCAAGTAGCTAAATACTGTTCTTCTCGAGTGTGTAGAATCTGTTTTACTTTTCGTCATCAGTGGCTCAACATATCCTCTCAGCGCTTTTGCTTTTGCTACAGTTGTGTTGATGCGTTTATGCTGAATGAGCGAACAAGCCATGTTAGATAGCATCGCTTTTCTGTGCGCTGACTTTCTACCTAAATGATTTACTTTATTACCGTGTCTCATTTCAAAATTTTATTCGATTGTTAATCTTTGTCCAATTTATATTTCGCAACGTTCATTCCGAAAGAAAGTCCTTTGTTATCTACAAGGTCTTCAAGTTCAGTAAGCGATTTCTTACCGAAGTTACGGAACTTCAACAAGTCATTCTTGTTGTATGAAACAAGGTCTCCAAGTGTTTCCACATCAGCTGCTTTCAGGCAGTTTAATGCGCGCACTGAAAGGTCCATGTCAACAAGTTTAGTCTTAAGAAGTTGACGCATGTGCAATGAAGTTTCATCAAACTCTTCAGTCTCCGCCTTCACTTCGCTGTCAAGCGTGATTCGCTCATCAGAGAATAGCATAAAGTGGTGAATAAGAATTTTCGCTGCTTCTTTCAATGCATCTTTCGGGTGAATTGAACCATCTGTAGTGATGTCAAAAACCAATTTTTCGTAATCCGTTTTTTGCTCTACGCGATAGTTTTCGATCGTATACTTCACATTTTTGATTGGTGTGAAAATCGAGTCAATTGCGATTGTTCCGAATGGGGCATTGGTTTGTTTGTTTTCTTCAGCTGGAACATATCCACGACCTTTCACAATCGTCAATTCCATTTCAAGTTTCACAGAAGGCTCCATATTGCAGATCACCAATTCTGAGTTTAACACTTGAAATCCTGAAGTAAACTTACCAAGGTCACCCGCAGTCAATTTATTTTGACCAGTAACAGAGATAACAACAGTTTCGTTATCAGTTCCTTCGATTTGTTGCTTGAAACGTACTTGTTTCAAATTCAAGATAATCTCAGTAACGTCTTCTACTACTCCTTTGATTGTTGTGAACTCATGGTCTGCACCTTCAATTTTAATTGACGAGATTGCAAATCCTTCGAGTGAAGACAACAAGATTCTTCTTAAGGAGTTACCAACGGTAATACCGTAACCTGGTTCCAAGGGACGAAATTCAAATTGTCCGTGACGTTCGTCGGACTGAATCATAATCACCTTGTCAGGCTTTTGGAAATCTAATATAGCCATGTCAGTTCTTTAAAAATTATTTAGAATACAATTCGACGATCAACTGCTCTCTGATGTTTTCAGGAATCATTTCACGCGATGGTGTGCTAAGCACTTTACCTGACATGTCAGATGAATTCCAATCCAACCAGTCAAATTTCTTACTGTTCGAAGAAAGTGAAGTGGTGATTGCTTCCAAGCTTTTAGACTTTTCACGAACACCGATTACATCTCCGATTTTCAATGAATAAGAAGGGATGTTTACCACCTCACCATTAACTGTAATGTGTTTGTGTGAAACGAGCTGACGCGCAGAGCGACGGCTTGGTGCGATCCCAAGGCGGAATACTGTGTTGTCAAGACGTGCTTCACACAACTGCAACAAGTTTTCACCTGTAATCCCTTTCATGCTTGACGCACGATCGAAAAGATTCGAGAACTGACGTTCAAGAATTCCGTAGGTATACTTCGCTTTTTGTTTTTCACCGAGCTGGATAGCATATTCTGACTGCTTTCCTCCTCTTCTTTTTGCCGGACCATGTTGTCCTGGGCCATACGCTCTTCTATCCAACGACTTATCCGGACCAAAGATTGGTTCACGGAATCGGCGTGCGATTTTGGATTTAGGACCTCTATATCTTGCCATACTATAAATTTATGTGAGGGGTCATGAATTAAGGCTTTCCTTCGATGACCGAATTCCCCAACTGTTAATAATTACTTATACTCGACGTCTTTTCGGTGGACGACAACCGTTGTGTGGAAGTGGTGTAACATCAATGATTTCGGTTACTTCAATTCCTGCGTTGTGCAATGAACGGATTGCTGATTCACGACCAGCACCAGGTCCTTTAACAAACACTTTCACTCTACGTAATCCGAAGTCATGTGCTTCTTTTGCTGCATCTTCGGCTGATACCTGTGCAGCATAAGGGGTATTCTTTTTAGACCCCTTGAAGCCCATCTTTCCCGCTGATGACCAAGAAATAACTTGGCCAGCATTGTTCGTCAAAGAGATGATCACGTTGTTGAAGGTAGCTTGAATATGCGCTTCACCCATCGCGTCTACTTTGACATTCTTCTTCTTTTTCTGATTAGACTTTGCCATTATTTATTTTATTAACTGCTCTTACGCTAATTATTTAGTTGCCTTTTTCTTGTTAGCAACTGTTTTTCTTCTACCTTTTCTCGTGCGAGAATTGTTTTTAGTGCGTTGACCTCTCAATGGAAGACCCGCTCTGTGACGAATTCCACGCTGACATCCGATATCCATCAAACGTTTAATGTTCAATTGGATCTCAGAACGCAACTGACCTTCTGTCTTCACTTCGTTCACTGAGTTACGGATAGCAGCAAGCTGATCATCGTTCCATTCTTGAACTTTGATGCTTTCATCAATTCCGTTGTCTTTAAGGATTTTTTGAGCTGTACTTCTTCCGATTCCGAAGATGTACGTCAAACCAATCACACCTCTTTTGTTTTTTGGTAGATCTATACCTGCAATACGTGCCATACTTAATACTTATTACCCTTGTCTTTGTTTGAGTTTCGGATTCTTCTTGTTAATCACATAAACCCGTCCTTTTCTTTTTACGATCTTGCAATCTGCAGTTCGCTTTTTTACTGATGCTCTTACTTTCATCTCTTTACATTTTTACAGGATTGCTCCTATTTGTATCTAAAAGTTATCCTTCCTTTTGTTAAATCATACGGTGACATTTCAACCTTTACTTTGTCTCCAGGTAAGATTTTGATGTAAAACATCCGCATCTTACCGGAAATATGAGCTGTTATGACATGCCCGTTTTCCAATTCTACACGAAACATTGCGTTCGAAAGTGCTTCGATAATTGTTCCGTCTTGTTCGATTGATGATTGCTTCGCCATGCTTAGAATCCTGATAATTCGTTATCTGTTCTTCTACCTCTAACTCGAGTACCTTCCATTAACCCATCCATATGGCGGTTTAACAAATAAGACTCGATTTGTTGCAATGTATCCAAAACAACACCCACCATGATCAATAGTGAAGTTCCACCGAAGAACATTGCGAAGGCATCATTCACACCAGCCAACTTCGCCAAAGAAGGCAAGATTGCAATAGCTGCTAAGAACAAAGAGCCTGGAAATGTAATTCGAGAAACCAAAGTATCAATGTATTCCGCAGTTTCTTCACCTGGACGAATCCCCGGTATAAAACCACCGCTTCGTTTCAAGTCATCTGCAATTTTACGTGGGTTGATCATGATCGCCGTATAGAAATAAGTAAACACGATAATCAACACTGCAAGTAACACATTGTAAGTGACCCCGTAAGGATCTCCTAAGGTACGCTCAATAAACGAGCTTCCTTTTGTTGGATCACCTGCAAATAGCATCACAGGGATTGTCATGATTGCCTGAGCAAAGATGATTGGCATTACACCACTCGCATTTACCTTGATAGGTAAATAGCTTCTAGCGCCTTGCTCGTCAACTGCTCTTGCACCAACAACTCGTTTCGCTGTGTTGAGTGGAATTTTTCTCACCCCTTGAACGATTAGAATTGTTGCGAGCACGACAGCCATGAATAGAATGACTTCCAAAAGGATTTTCAATAAGTTTCCTTCAGCATTCGCTTTTCCATATTCCGCAAGGAATGCTTCTGGAAGGCGTGCTAGGATTCCTACTGTAATCAACAATGAAATACCATTTCCGATACCTTTATCTGTTATACGTTCACCGAGCCAAACCGCGAACATAGATCCTGCGATGAGGACTAAGATTGCGCGTGACCACCAGAATGCATCGGCATCCATGGGCATTGCAGAAACGCCTTCCCACACTTTACCTTGTACATACAGGGTAACGTAGCTTGGTGCTTGCAGTGCACAAATGACAATCGTTAGAATACGCGTATAGTTGTTAATACGCTTTCTTCCCGACTCTCCTTCATTTTGCATTTTCTGAACAGCAGGTACTGCCATCCCGAGAAGTTGCATGATGATTGAAGCACTAATGTAAGGCATGATCCCAAGGGCCATTACCGAAACATTAGAAAAACCACCTCCCGAGAACAGAGATAGTAGGTTTTCAATCATGTTGCCTTCACCTGGACTTGTACGCGTCTTTTCCAAAACGGTGTAGTCAATACCAGGCAATACAATGAAAGAACCGATTCGATAAACAAGAATAAGTCCGAGAGTCAATAAGATTCTCTTTCTCAACTCCTCTACCTTCCAGATGTTTTTGATATTCTGTATAAATCGCTTCATTTTAAAAAAATGTTGGCAAAGTTAATTAGATTTCTGAACAATTCCCGCCTTGACCTTCGATCATTGCTTTTGCGGAACCAGAAAACTTGTGTGCAGAGATATTCACCTTTGCTTTCAATTCGCCACGACCTAAGATTTTCACCAATTCATTACGTGAAACTAGACCATTGTCACGAAGAACATCCGGTGTAATATCTGTTAGATTTTTTCGTTCAACGAGTGCTTGAATGATATCAAGGTTGATTGCTTTGTATTCAACACGGTTGATATTTTTAAATCCAAACTTTGGAACACGACGCTGAAGTGGCATCTGACCACCTTCGAAACCAATCTTTTTACTGTAACCAGATCTTGATTTCGCTCCTTTGTGCCCGCGTGTAGAGGTTCCACCATGACCAGATCCCTGACCACGTGCGATCCTTTTATCACTCTTAACAGAGCCTTCCGCAGGAGTTAAATTATGTAAGTTCATTTCAATTCGATTTTAACGTTTTACCCTACAACCTCAACGAGATGTTGTACTTTTTTCACCATTCCCAGGATCTGTGGAGTTGCCTCTTTCTCGATCACTTGATTCAATTTTTTGAATCCTAGCGCTTTGATCGTAGCTTTTTGCACAGCGGGACGTTTAATAGCGCTTCTTACTTGCTTAATTTTAATTGTAGCCATCATTCACTCTATTAACCGTTAAACACCTTATCCAATGAAATTCCGCGTTGTTTCGCTACAGCAACAGCATCTCTCATGCGAGAAAGTGCGTCGATCGTTGCTTTAACAACGTTGTGCGGGTTTGAGGAACCTTGAGATTTCGCGAGTACGTTATGTACACCAACGCTTTCAAGTACTGCGCGCATCGCACCACCGGCGATTACTCCTGTACCATCTGTTGCTGGCTTCAACAAAACTTCAGCTCCACCGAACTTCCCTTTTTGTGCATGGGGAACGGTTCCTTTAAGGATTGGAACTTTGATTAAGTTCTTCTTCGCGTCATCGATTCCTTTCGTAATCGCTTCCGTCACTTCTTTTGCTTTACCGAGACCATGTCCAACGATTCCATGCTCATCTCCAACCACAACGATTGCAGAGAAGCTGAACCCGCGTCCACCTTTCGTTACTTTTGTAACACGGTTTACAGCCACGAGTTTGTCTTTCAACTCTATATCCGAAGATTTTACTCTATTTACTACTTGTGCTGCCATTTCTTAAAATTTAAGTCCACCTTCTCTTGCTGAGTCGGCCAACGATTTAACTCTACCGTGGTACAAATATCCATTGCGATCAAACACAACGGTCTCGATTCCAGCTTTTAATGCTTTTTCTGCTACTTCCTTACCAACAACTGATGCTTGGTTGCTTTTGCTTCCATTTTCAGCTGCTTTGTTTTTGTAAGAACCAGCGGATGCTAGCGTTACTCCATTCACATCATCGATCAACTGAGCGTAGATCTGTTTGTTACTGCGGAATACCGACAAGCGAGGCACCTTTGAAGTACCAGAAATTTTCTTTCTGATTCTTCTTTTAATTTTTGCTCTTCTGTTTAATTTACTGAATGCCATAACTATTAAGAATTATTTTTTACCTGCAGATTTACCAGCTTTTCTTCTGATTTCTTCTCCTACGAATCGAATACCTTTTCCTTTGTACGGTTCTGGTTTACGAAGGGAACGAATTTTGGCAGCGACCTGGCCCAAGAGTTGTTTGTCGTACGATTCCAACGTTACAACAGGTGCCTTACCCTTTTGGGTGTCTGCAGATACCTTAATTTCTGTCGGGAGTTCTAAAATAATCGCGTGAGAGTAACCCAATGCTAATTCCAACTGTTGTCCAGTTGCTGTTGCACGGTAACCTACACCGATAATTTCTAACTCCTTCTTGTACCCTTCTGAAACGCCTACAACCATATTTTGTACAAGCGCACGGTATAAACCATGCTTTGCACGAATGGATGGGGCATCTGATTCGCGGCTGAAAGTGATTTCAGACCCTTCAATGTGCATTGCTACTCCTTCGCTAAACTCTTGAGACAATTCACCTTTAGGTCCTTTCACGGTAACTACATTACCGGTCACCTTTACATCTACACCACTCGGGATGTTAACTGGGGATTTACCTATCCTTGACATTTCAAATTTACTTAAGATTAATACACGTAGCAGAGAACCTCTCCACCTACGTTTTGTTTTCTTGCTTCTTTATCCGTAATTACGCCTTTAGAAGTAGAGACGATTGCGATACCTAGACCATTCAATACGCGTGGCATTTCTGCTGAACCGCTATATTTTCTAAGTCCTGGACGAGAAGCTCTTTCGAGTTTCGTGATTGCCGGAACTTTTGTTGAATGGTTGTACTTCAAAGCGATCTTGATGACACCTTGTTTTCCGTCTTCTTCAAATTTATAATTCGTGATGTACCCTTGATCGAATAGAATTTGCGTCATTGCACGTTTCGTATTCGAGCTTGGAATTTCTACCATTTTCAACCCAGCTGAACTTGCGTTACGGATGCGGGTTAGAAAATCTGCAATTGGATCAGTATTCATAATTGTCTTTAATATTCGTTACCAACTTGCTTTTTTCACTCCTGGGATTTTTCCAGCAAGTGCCATTTCACGGAAAGTCACCCTTGATATTCCGAATTTACGCATGTATCCACGCGGACGACCTGTCAATCCACAGCGATTGTGCACGCGGACTTTAGATGAGTTCGCTGGCATTTTTTGTAGCGCCATCATAGCGTCCCACTTTGCTGCCTGAACTTCATCTGATGTCGAAGTCGATTTAAGGACCTTTGTCAGCTCCTCACGCTTTTTAGCATAACGGGCAACCAACTTTTCTCTTTTGCGCTCACGCGCTTTCATTGATTCTTTAGCCATTTCCTTTATTTTTTAATGAATGGGAATCCGAATGCATCAAGAAGCGCTTTCGCTTCCTCATCACTTTCTGCTGATGTCACAAACGTGATATCCATTCCAAGAATGCGGTTTACCTTGTCAATATCAATTTCCGGGAAAATGATATGTTCTTTGATCCCGAGGTTGAAGTTTCCACGTCCATCAAATCCTTTCGGATTGATTCCACGGAAATCTCGTGTTCTCGGCAATGCTACAGCGAGCAAACGATCAAGGAAATCATACATTTTATCTCCACGAAGCGTTACTTTAGTTCCAATCGGCATTCCTTTTCTTAATTTGAAATTGGAAATATCCTTTTTAGAAATTGTAGTAATTGCTTTTTGTCCGGCGATCTTTGAAAGATCAGCAACCGCACTTTCGATTAGTTTCTTGTCGGCAACGGCATCTCCCATTCCCTGGCTCAAAACAATCTTTTTTAGTTTAGGCACACGCATAACGGTCTTGTACCCGAACTTTTCAGTCAATGTCGGAATGATTTCCGCACTGTACTTTTCCTTAAGTCTTGGTGAATAACTCATTACTTGATCTCCTCTCCTGTCTTTTTAGAATAACGAACTAATTTTCCTTTCGCATCAGCTTTGCGTCCTGTGCGTGATGCTGTTCCATTCGCTACAACCATCAAGTTAGAAACATGAATTGTTCCTTCTTTCTCAATGATTCCACCTTGTGGATCTGCTGCACTTGGTTTCGCGTGCTTCTTTACGAGGTTCACACCACCTACTGTGGCGCGAGACTTTTTGCGATCGATCATGAGGACTTGTCCTTCTTGACCTTTTGATTCACCGCTAATAACCTTCACGGTGTCGCCAACTTTAATGTGTAATTTCTGTTGCATGACGTCCTTCTTTTAAAGTACTTCGGGAGCAAGTGAAACAATCTTCATGTAGTTATTCTCACGAAGTTCACGCGCTACTGGTCCGAAGATACGGGTTCCACGCATTTCGCCAGCCTGGTTAAGGATCACACATGCGTTATCATCGAAACGGATGTAAGAACCATCAGGTCGACGGACTTCTTTTCTTGTTCTAACTACGACAGCCTTGGCTACCGAACCTTTTTTCACGGCACCAGCGGGCATTGCGCTCTTGACAGCAACTACGATTTTGTCGCCAACAGAAGCATAGCGGCGTCTAGTTCCTCCGAGTACACGGATCACTAACACCTCTTTTGCTCCAGAGTTGTCTGCTACTGCAAGTCTTGATTCTGTTTGTATCATTACTAAAAGTTATTTAGCTCGTTCAACAATTTCAACTAGTCTCCAGTTCTTTGATTTACTCAACGGTCGTGTTTCCATGATCTTTACAGTATCACCGATGTTACAATCGTTGTTCTCATCATGAGCTACAAACTTTGTCGTTTTCTTTACGAACTTTCCATACTTCGGGTGTTTTACCTTACGTTCTACAGCTACCACAATTGATTTCTGCATTTTATCGCTGGTAACAACCCCGATTCGTTCTTTTCTTAAATTACGCTTTTCCATTTCAAGCTAATTTCGTTTTTAAACAAGCAACTAAGCCTGTGCTTCACGTTTGGTCAATTCAGTTTTCAATCGAGCCACCGTCTTTCTTACCATACGGATTTGGATCGGATTTTCCATCGGAGCTACTCCATGTGTCAATTTCATTTTCGTCAATTGACTAGAGAAATCTGCGATTCTGCTCTTCAGATCTTCCACTGAAAGTTTTGTGATTTCTTGCTGCTTCATTTTCGTTTATTTTCCTGGTATAACATAATCGTTGCGCACAACGAATTTGCATTTCACCGGTAACTTTTGAGCTGCCAAACGCATTGCTTCTTTTGCAATTTCGTATGGTACACCGTCCGCTTCAAACATGATGCGACCTGGTTTCACTACCGCTACCCAGTGACTTGGAGCCCCTTTACCTTTACCCATTCGGACTTCAGCCGGCTTTGAGGTTACCGGTTTGTCCGGGAAGATACGGATCCACACTTTTCCTTCACGCTTCATGTATCTGGTTACGGCGATACGTGAAGCTTCAATCTGGCGTGATGTGATCCATCCTGGCTCCAATGTTTTGAGACCAAAAGATCCGAAAGCGATGGTGCTACCTCTTTGAGCTTCACCTCTGTTTCTTCCTTTTTGAACTCTTCTAAATTTGGTTCTTTTTGGCTGTAACATCTTCTACAAATTTTACTGTCCTTCTTACTTTTTCTTTCTCTTTGCAGCCATAGGTTTGCGTGCTCCCGAAGGACCAGCTCCTGGTTTTGCTGCAGAAGCAGACATTCCGACATTTGGTGACAAGTCACGTTTACCGTAAACTTCTCCCTTACAGATCCACACTTTGATACCAATGCGGCCGTAAGTTGTATGCGCTTCGGAAATCGCATAGTCGATGTCAGCTCTGAACGTATGTAACGGAGTACGTCCATCCTTGTACATCTCTGTACGAGCCATCTCTGCACCATTCAAACGTCCAGAAATCTTAACTTTGATTCCTTCAGCTCCCATGCGCATTGTGCTCGCAATTGCCATTTTAATGGCACGTCTGAACGAGATACGCGCCTCAAGCTGACGAGCAATTCCGTCTGCCACTAAGCGTGCATCCAACTCTGGACGCTTTACTTCGAAGATGTTGATTTGAATCTCTTTCTTCGTAAGTTTTTTCAATTCTTCTTTAAGCTTATCTACCTCTTGACCACCTTTACCGATAATCACTCCCGGACGTGCCGTGTTGATTGTTACAGTAACCAGTTTAAGGGTGCGCTCAATAATAATTTTTGAGATGCTCGCGCGTGACAATCTAGCATTCAAATACTTGCGGATTTGATCATCTTCAACGATCTTATCTCTGTAGCTGCCTTTGTCAAACCAATTCGATTCCCATCCGAAAATGAACCCGAGTCTGTTTCCTATTGGATTTGTTTTTTGTCCCATTTCTATTCCTTATTTAGAACCATCAACAACTATGGTCACGTGATTCGATCTTTTTCTAATTCTGTGTGCACGGCCTTGTGGAGCTGCTTGAATTCTCTTCAGCATGCTACCTCCGCCCACTTCAATAGACTTCACGATCAATTTCTCATCCTCGATGCTCTTACCTTCGTTTTTCTGTTCCCAGTTAGCGATGGCAGAACGCAACAATTTAGCGAGACTTGTTGACGCATTCTTAGCATTATGTTGCAATATGTTCAGAGCCTTATTCACTTCTACTCCCCTTACAAGATCTGCAACTAATCTCATCTTTCTTGGAGCGATCGGAGAATCATTTAGACGTGCAAACGCAATCGTCTTATTCATCTCTTTGATCAAATCTGCTCTTTCTCTCTTTCTAGCACCCATTACTTTGCTATTTTAATTATCTTTTTTTGTCTTTTTTATTCCCACCGTGACCACGGAAGTTACGTGTTGGAGAAAATTCACCCAACTTGTGACCAACCATGTTTTCTGTTACGAATACAGGAATAAACTTATTACCATTGTGTACTGCGAAAGTCAGTCCCACAAAGTCTGGCGTAATTGTAGAAGCACGTGACCAAGTTTTGATAACTGCTTTACTGCTAGAGGCCTGTGCATCATCCACTCGCTTCATTAGTTTGTAATGAACAAACGGTGGTTTTTTCAACGAACGACTCATATCTTATTATTTTTTTCTTCTTTCGATGATGAACTTATCTGAATATTTCTTCTTGTCACGTGTCTTGTAACCCTTAGCAGGCATACCATTACGTGAGCGTGGGTGTCCACCGGCGTTACGGCCCTCACCACCACCCATCGGGTGATCTACTGGGTTCATCACCACACCACGAACTCGTGGACGGCGACCCAACCAGCGTGAGCGTCCTGCTTTACCAGAAACAACCAAGTTGTGTTCAGCGTTCGACACCGAACCGATCGTTGCGAGACATGTCGTCAAGATCATACGTGTTTCACCTGAAGGCATCTTGATAATCGCATAACGACCATCACGTGCATTCAATTGAGCGTAAGTTCCTGCACCACGTGCAATAGCACCACCTTTCCCTGGCTTCAATTCGATATTGTGAATCACAGTACCTAGTGGTACGTCGCTCAGGAAAAGTGCATTTCCAACATTCGGAGCTGCATTTTTTCCAGATACAACTGTATCTCCCACTTTCAATCCGCTTGGAGCGATGATGTAGCGCTTTTCTCCATCTGCATAGTACAACAAAGCGATGTGAGCTGTACGATTTGGATCGTACTCAATCGACTTTACTGTTGCAGGGATTTCGTGCTTATCGCGCTTGAAATCGATGATGCGGTACTTTTGCTTGTGACCACCACCGATATAACGCATGGTCATACGACCATCATTGTTACGACCACCTGACTTCTTCTTGCTGGCAACCAAACTCTTTTCTGGAGAGCTTGCTGTTACCTCTGAATAGTCGCTGATGACCTTGTGTCTTTGCCCTGGAGTAATAGGCTTGAATTTTTTAAGACTCATTTGTCAGCTGCTTAAAAATTAGTAAATAAATCAATCGTCTCTCCATCTGCAACCGTTACCACAGCTTTTTTCCATTGCTTGCTTGGTTGCTCAACGATACCTTTGTTCGTAAACTTAACAGAGGATTTTCCACCGCCATAATTCATTGTACGCACTTCAGTAATACTGACTCCATACAATTTCTCGACGGCATTTTTGATCTCGATTTTGTTAGCTGAACGGTCTACAGCAAAAGTAAAACGGTTACGTTTCTCACTTGCTACTGTTGCTTTCTCAGTAATAATCGGTTTTTTGATAATTGTTCTCATCATCAATTAGTTTAATATCTTTTCGATCACTTCGATTGAACTTTCAGCCAGAACTACTTTTTTCGCGTTCAACACATCGTATGTGTTCACAGAGTCAGCGGTTACGACTTTCACGCGTCCAAGGTTACGTGAAGACAGATAAACATTGTCATTTTTTTCTCCAAGCACCATCAATACCTTCTCATTCGTAAGGTTCAATGCTGCCAACATTGCTTTGAAATCTTTCGTTTTCGCAGCGTCAAATTTCGGATCTTCCAAAATTAGGATTGAATCATTCTGAGCTTTGTAAGAGAATGCCGACTTACGAGCCAGACGCTTCAATTTTACATTTAGCTTGAAATGATAGTTGCGTGGTTTTGGTCCGAAAATACGACCACCACCTACACGTGTACCAGACTTCACACTACCTGCACGAGCTCCTCCTGTTCCTTTTTGTTTTTTCAACTTTTTGGTTGATCCGGAGATTTCAGCGCGCTCTTTTGATTTGTGAGTCCCTTGACGACGGTTCGCCAAGTGTTGTTTCACATCCAAATAGATTGCGTGATCGTTTGGTTCAATTCCAAAAACTGTTTCTGAAAGCGTAACTTTCTTCGAAGTTGCTTTTCCTTTCGCGTCAAATACCTTTACTTCCATCACTTCACAATTGTTACGGTTGAACCTTTAGAACCAGGGATTGATCCTTTTACAACGATCAAATTCTTATCAGCTAGTACTTTAAGCACTACCAAGTTTTCCATTACGATGCGCTTGTTCCCCATCTGACCCGCCATGCGCATTCCTTTGAATACACGTGCAGGATATGAACATGCTCCAATTGAACCTGGCGCACGAAGACGGTTGTGCTGACCGTGAGTTGATTGACCAACACCACCGAAGCCATGTCGTCTTACCACCCCTTGGAAACCTTTACCTTTCGAAGTTCCTACTACACTAACGAACTCACCTTCCTCGAAGAGCTCAACGTTAATGCTATCACCGAGATTTACGTTATCAAAACCTTTAAACTCAACCAACTTCGACTTTGGCGAAGTGTTGGCCTTTTTAAAGTGACCTTTCAATGCGTTTGGCGTATTTTTCTCCTTGCGGTCGCCAAACCCCAATTGAACGGCATCGTAACCATCTCTGTCTTGCGTCTTCACCTGAGTGACAACGCAAGGACCAGCTTCTATCACCGTGCATGGCAATGCTTTACCCTCGGCACTGTAGATGCTAGTCATTCCGACTTTTCTACCAATAATTCCTGGCATATTTTACTTTTTATGGATTAAACAACTTTGATTTCTACGTCAACACCGCTTGGCAATTCCAAACGCATGAGCGCATCAACAGTCTTAGAAGAAGAGCTGTAGATATCGAGCAAACGCTTGTATGCGCAAAGCTCAAACTGCTCACGTGCTTTCTTGTTCACGTGTGGTGACTTCAATACAGTGTAAATTCTTTTGTGTGTAGGCAATGGAATTGGTCCGCTTACTACTGCACCTGTTGACTTCACTGTTTTCACGATCTTCTCTGCTGACTTATCAACGAGGTTGTGATCGTATGACTTCAATTTTATTCTGATTTTCTGACTCATCTGAATTGTAATTTTTATGCTGTTACTTTACCGCTTGCTTTCGCTACTACATCATCTGCTACGTTCTTTGGAGCCTCTGCATAGTGAGAGAATTCCATTGAAGAACTTGCACGACCTGAAGACAACGTACGAAGTTGTGTTACATATCCGAACATTTCCGAAAGTGGAACATCGGCTTTAACTACCTTAGAACCTGCACGGTCATCCATTCCACGAATCACACCACGACGACGGTTCAAGTCACCTACGATATCACCCATGTTTTCTTCTGGAGTAACCACTTCCATCTTCATGATTGGCTCAAGAAGGATTGGACGTGCATTTTTCAATGCTGCACGGTATGCCATTTTCGCACACAATTCGAAAGACAATGAATCTGAATCGACTGCGTGGAATGAACCATCCAACAATTCAACTTTCATTGCTTCAATTTGGAAGCCAGCCAAGACACCATTTTTCATTGATTCCTTGAATCCTTTCTCTACTGAAGGGATAAATTCACGAGGAATGTTACCACCTTTCACAGAGTTCACGAACTCAAGACCTTTTTTCGCTTCATCCTCTTGCGGAGAAATTTTAACAACGATATCGGCAAATTTACCACGACCACCCGATTGTTTTTTGTACACTTCACGGTGATCAATTGTTGCTGTAATGTTCTCACGGTAAGATACCTGTGGAGCTCCTTGGTTTACTTCAACCTTGAACTCACGCTTCAAACGGTCAACGATAATCTCCAAGTGAAGCTCACCCATTCCAGAGATAATTGTTTGTCCTGTTTCCTCATCTGTGTTTACACGGAATGTTGGATCCTCTTCAGCTAATTTGTTCAATCCGATACCCAATTTATCTTGATCCGCTTGAGTTTTAGGCTCAATTGCGATACCGATAACCGGCTCAGGAAAGTTCATCGACTCAAGAACGATTGGTGCATTTTCAGCACACAATGTATCTCCTGTACGAATATCTTTAAATCCAACCAACGCACCGATATCTCCAGCACCAAGCTCATCAATTTGATTTTGCTTATTCGCGTGCATTTGGAAGATACGAGAGATACGCTCTTTGTTGTTTGTACGTGTGTTCAAAACATAAGAACCTGCAGGCAATTTACCTGAGTACGCACGTGTAAAGCACAAACGACCTACGAAAGGATCTGTTGCAATTTTAAATGCCAAACCTGCAAACGGCTCATCATAAGATGGCTGACGCGTGATAGGCTCATCTGTCTTAGGATTGATTCCTGTGATTGCCTCGATATCCAATGGTGAAGGAAGAATCTCCATTACCATGTCCAACATTGCTTGTACCCCTTTGTTTTTGAAAGAAGAACCACACATCATTGGGACTACTTTACCAGAAATAGTCGCTTGACGCAATGCATCAAGAATTTCTCTTTCTGTCAATGAGTTCTCATCTTCGAAGAATTTCTCCATCAAGCTCTCATCGAATTCAGCAACCGCCTCCAACAATTCGCTGCGCAACTTACGTGCGTCGTCGATAATGTCAGCAGGGATTTCAACTTCTTTAAACGTCATTCCTTGGTCAGCGTCGTTCCAAACGATACCTCTCCAATTGATCAAGTCAACAACACCTTTGAAATTATCTTCTTCACCGATGTTGATTTGAAGTGGCAATGCATGACTACCCAACATTTCTTTCACTTGCTTACAAACATTCAAGAAGTCAGCACCCTGACGGTCCATTTTGTTTACAAACCCGATACGTGGAACATTGTAGTTATTCGCCAAACGCCAGTTTGTTTCAGATTGTGGTTCAACACCATCAACCGCAGAGAACAAGAATACCAATCCATCCAATACACGCAATGAACGATTCACCTCAACGGTGAAGTCAACGTGTCCTGGGGTATCGATAATGTTGATGTGGTATTTTGTACCACGGTAGTTCCAGCTCACTGTAGTCGCCGCTGAAGTAATGGTAATACCACGCTCCTGCTCTTGCTCCATCCAGTCCATTGTTGCACCACCCTCGTGTACCTCACCAATTTTGTGGTTTACACCCGAGTAATACAAAATACGCTCAGTGGTAGTCGTTTTACCTGCATCAATGTGAGCAGCGATACCAATGTTACGTGTGTATTTAAGATCTCTTGACATACTGATTAAAATCTAAAATGTGAGAATGCTTTGTTTGCCTCAGCCATTCTTAATGTATCTTCTTTTTTCTTGTAAGCAGCACCTTCTTCTTTGGACGCAGCGATGATTTCAGCGGCAAGTTTCCCAGCCATTGTTTTCTCGTTACGACGACGTGCGTACCCGATCAACCATTTCATTGCAAGTGATGCCTTACGGTCTTCACGAACAGGAGTTGGGATTTGGAAAGTAGCTCCACCTACACGGCGGCTACGAACCTCAACACTTGGAGTAACATTTTCCAATGCTTTTCTCCAAACGTCTAATCCCTCTTGGTCTTCTAATTTTTTGTCTACGATTTCTAATGCGTCATAGAATATTTTGAACGCTAAACTCTTTTTCCCATCCAGCATGAGGTTGTTCACGAATTTCGTTACTACGACATCGTTGAACTTTGGATCCGGGAGAATCGCTATCTTTTTGGCTTTTCTTCTTCTCATCTCTTCAAGGATTTAATTATTTCTGTTTAGGTCTTTTCGTTCCGTATTTAGAACGACGTTGTTTTCTTCCTTCAACACCAGCTGTATCTTCAGCTCCGCGAACAATGTGGTAACGTACCCCTGGTAAATCTTTTACCCTTCCACCACGCACAAGCACCAAAGAGTGCTCTTGCAAGTTGTGACCTTCACCACCAATGTATGCATTGACCTCTTTTCCATTGGTCAAGCGCACTCTGGCAACCTTTCTCATCGCCGAATTCGGCTTCTTTGGTGTAGTTGTGTAAACACGAACACACACCCCTTTACGCTGGGGACATGAATCAAGTGCAGCAGACTTACTCTTCTTGACTACCGCTGTTCTTCCTTTGCGAACTAACTGTTGAATAGTTGGCATAAAATACTCTTAATTAATAATAATATAAAATTGCCCCAAACGCACTTTGAGGGGTGCAAAGATACTAGATTTAAAATACAAAGCAAGGGGATCAGAAAAAAAGATGCATGTTTTTCACAATATCGTGTTCACATCTTCCTTTAAAAAAAGCACAAAATGGCTTGAAGACCCGAAAATAGAAAGATTTTCATCAACTAAGTAAGCAATTAATCCGAAAAAATAAATTTCGCTTAGTCCCTAATTATACGTTTACAGACAGTATTGCCTAGTTGGTCATGGACCTTTAATACATATGCTCCTCGATGAAGAGAGGACACATCGATTTTAGCATTGAAGTCATCACCGTTTTGTCTCAAAACAGAATTACCTAACGCATCCAAGACCTCAATTTCTTCAATTAAAAAATCAGCCTTAAGATACAGTAAATCCGACGTTGGATTTGGGCCTATATATAAGGTGTGATTTTCTGCTTCATTTAATCCAACATGCGTCAACATGTATTCACATTCAACACCATTCGGATTTACCACAAGACTATCATCTTGAAAGCATCGAAAAGTAAAGATGTAATCTTCATAGATAATACTAGGATCGCAAGAGCGCAACAATGGCAGGAAATAATCCCCTCCAAAACGATTGTTAAAGGTGCCTGTTAATTTAAGATTTGCATTGAGATACGATTCCACAGTTATAGAGGGATAACCATAATCATCATTACCTGTCCCAGTGAGCATTGTCCATGATTCCGCACTGCATTGATCCGCAGGACTTGGATTCGTTACACCAATCATATAAGAATCACCCGTACTTTTTGAAAAATCAAAGAGTTTTTGAAAGGAACTGTCTTGAAGATAAAAAACGGTGTCGCCTTCCGAATATGTATAAAAGTCTCCGGCAGAAAACACCCCGTAAGGCACTGTTTGTCCTTGTTGATTATAAGTATAAGCATAATCAGTCAAGACAAAATGCATGGCGTTCTTTCCTTGAATGACTGTATCTCCACTCTGCTCAATTTTCATAAATCCAAACCATCCAATTGTCCAATAATCATAATGCCAAACCGCATTTGGTTTTACCCAGATGGAATTCTGTGCAATCAAAGGCATTGGAATTAAAATGATGAGGAAGAATAAAATGCGAATCATTCAAAGCGAATTGGTTAAAGCGAAAATAAGAAAATTCAAGCACAAAAAAAGCCGTAAGGTTTCTCCTACGGCTTCCAATCTATGTCAATACTGGCTTATCTGTATAATGTACTTTTTACGGCTTTCACGATACGCTCCACATTTGGCAATGCTTCGTCAATCAATGTTGGTGAAAATGCAAATGGCGTATCTGTTTGCGTCACACGCATCACTGGTGCATCCAAATGATCGAAGGCATAGCGTTGCAAGTGGTAAGAAATCTCAGAAGAAATCGAAGCCAATGGCCAAGATTCCTCAACAACCACACAGCGATTTGTTTTCTTCACGGAATCCACAACTGCGGCATAGTCAATTGGTCGAATGGTTCTAAGGTCGATGATTTCTAATGAAATACCTTCCTTCTCCAACACATCCGCAGCCTCTTGAGCTACTTTAATGATTTTACCAAAAGTCACCACAGTAACGTCTGTTCCTTTGCGCTTCACATCGGCAACACCAATTGGAATGATGTATTCACCTTCAGGCACTTCACCTTTATCACCATACATTTTCTCTGATTCCAAGAAAACCACAGGGTCATTGTCGCGAATTGCTGCTTTCAACAGGCCTTTTGCATCATACGGATTTGATGGAGTGATCACTTTCAATCCTGGAACATGTGCATAAAACGCTTCAAATGACTGAGAATGAGTCGCTGCAAGTTGTCCCGCGGTACCATTTCCTCCACGGAAAACAATAGGACAGCTGTACTGACCTCCAGACATTTGCAACATTTTCGCCGCACTATTGATGATTTGATCGGCTGCTAAGATGGCAAAGTTCCATGTCATGAATTCTACGATAGGACGAAGCCCATTCATCGATGCACCGACAGCTATACCGGCAAAACCTAGCTCAGCGATTGGCGTATCAATAACTCGTTTCGCCCCAAACTCGTCGAGCATTCCTTGTGAAACTTTATACGCACCATTGTATTCGGCTACCTCTTCTCCAAGTAATAATACACGCTCGTCACGGCGCATTTCTTCGGACATTGCCTCCCTTAATGCTTCTCTGAATTGAATTGTCTTCATGTTTAACGGTTTTAATCCGCGATTGTAGGCGACAAATTTAATACAAAATCACACGTACAAATTGTGTTCGACAGGAAATAAAGTTATTAATGTCATTTTGACACTAAGTAAATAATCTTTTTAATTGAATTTTACTTGAAGAAATAGCCGATGAAATTTGCAATATATCCTTAAATTTGTGCCCGATAAAAATTAAAAATTCGCGATGAAAATTCTAGTGTGCATCAGCAAATCTCCAGACACTACGTCAAAAATTTCATTCACTGAGAACAGTACGAAATTCGATGAGAACGGTGTCCAATATATTGTCAACCCTTATGACGAGTGGTATGCCCTCGTTAGAGCGCTTGAAATCAAGGAAGCAAATGGTGGAAATGTGACCATTATTTCTGTAGGTTCTGCAGGTGATGAGGCAGTTATTCGCAAAGCATTGGCGATTGGTGCAGATGATGCGGTTCGTATCGATGCTGATCCAACAGATGCCTATTTTGCAGCAATGCAAATTGCTGAGTATGCCAAAACAAATGGTTTTGACTTGGTATTAACGGGCAAGGAAACAATCAATTACAATGGTTCACAGGTTGGCGGTATGATTGCTGAGGCTTTGGATCAACCCTTCGTTTCTGTCGCTACGAAAATGGATGTCAATGGAACAACGTTGACCTTAGAGCGTGAAATCAACGGAGGAATCGAAGTTGTTGAGGTGAATACTCCAGCGGTAGTTTCATGTGCTAAAGGAATGGCTGAGCAACGTATTCCTAACATGCGGGGCATCATGGCAGCTCGCACGAAACCCTTGCAAGTGGTTGCAGCGTTGGCAGTTGACCAGATGACTACCTATGTAAATTACACCATGCCGAATGCCAAATCAGCATGCAAAATGATCGATCCAAGCAATATGGATCAACTTGTTGAATTACTTCACAACGAAGCTAAAGTTATTTAATCCACTCGCTATGTCAGTATTAGTCTATATAAACAGTAAAAACGGGCTTCACAAGTCAGCTTTTGAAACCGTTACCTATGGAAAAAAACTCGGTGATGTTACCGTAATTACAACAGGTTCTCTTAGCGCCGATCAATTGTCAACACTTGGTAACTATGGCGCGTCTAAAGTGCTTGTCGATCGTTCAGTTGAAGGTGATGATGACCAACAGCTGACACGTATCATTGCTAGCGCTGCAGATGCATGTTCGGCAATCACCATTATTTTCTCTCATGACTTGGTTGCTAAAGCAGTGGCTCCGAGACTTTCCGTTCGACTGAAGGCAGGACTCATCTCTGGAGCGATCAATGTTCCTTCTGCTGATGGAACGGTTCCAGTGAATGTTTTCTCTGGAAAAGCATTCGGACATGTGAAAGTCAATGCATCACGTACAATTATTTCTTTGTTACCAAACAGTATTCAACCTCAGGAAAATGGAAGTGCTTGTTCTGTTGAAGATTTCAACGGCAATGCTGGTTCAGCTGGAGTAAGAGTTATTTCAACAAAGAAACCTGAGGGTGAAATTCCATTGCCCGAGGCAGAATTGGTTGTTTCCGCTGGACGTGGTTTGAAAGGACCTGAAAACTGGGGTCTTGTTGAAGATTTGGCGGCTGCACTTGGTGCTGCTACAGCTTGTTCACGTCCAGTAGCAGATATTGGTTGGAGACCTCATCATGAGCACGTGGGACAGACTGGTGTTGCCATCCGTCCAAACTTATACATTGCAGCAGGAATTTCAGGAGCGATTCAGCATTTGGCTGGAGTGAATGGTTCGAAGGTGATTGTTGTGATTAACACAGATTCTGAAGCACCTTTCTTCAAAGCTGCAGATTACGGTGTCATTGGTGATGCTTTTGAGGTTTTGCCCCGTTTGACTGAAGCGGTGAAAAAATTCCGTTCCTCAGGTCACTGATGTACTAAAGATATTTTAACTTTACATACAACGATAGTTTAGGGAAGCGTGATAGCTTCCCTACTTGTTTACAACAGTGCAAGTTGGGCATCATGGAAAAAATAAAATTAGACATCGCGGGATTGCAATACAGTCAGACTCAATCTGGCGCTTATGCATTGGTCTTGATTGAATCCGGAGGAAAGCGTCAAATTCCAATCGTTATTGGTGGAAATGAGGCACAATCCATAGCCTTGGCACTGGAAAAACTCAAACCAGAACGTCCGTTGACTCACGATCTATTCGTCAGTTTTTCAACTGCCTTTTCCATTCGAGTGCTCGAAGTCATTATTTATCGATTCGAGGAAGGTGTCTTTTTTTCCAAGTTAATCTGTGAGCAATTTGATGCGACAGCTGAAATTGATTCGCGCACTTCTGATGCCATTGCGATTGGAATTCGATTCAATTGCCCCATTTACACCTATGAGAATATATTGTCAGACACTGGTCATGCGAACGATGAAACAAGTTTTGATGTATTGGCTAGAGAAGAGGACTTTGATGGTGATTTAGATGATATCGATGAGTTGGATGAAATTCCAGTTGAAGAATTGGAAAACCAGTTGAAAGAAGCAATTGAAAATGAAGATTACGAATTGGCTTCAAGACTTCGGGACGAAATCAATCAAAGAAATAAGTAATATGTCTTGTCATGACTTCAACTACCCTAAATAGCAAAAACCAGGTAAATAGATTAGCTCTGATGAGTTTCCTCCAGTTTTTTGTCTGGGGTGCATGGCTCATTACGATCTACAATTATTGGTTTGAAACGAAGCATTGGGGTGGTGTTGAATTTGGAGCGATCTTTACAACACTCGGTCTGTCTTCACTCATCATGCCTACCATTACGGGTATCATTGCCGATAAATGGATCAATGCTGAGCGACTCTACGGCGCTTTACACATCATTGGAGGAATCATTTTGTTCACCCTGCCAGGAGTGACAAACCCTGACACTTTTTTCTGGGTGATTTTCGCAGCCATGCTGTGTTACATGCCAACGATAGCCTTGTCCAATTCAGTAGCCTACAACATCTTAAAATCAGGAGGTCATGATGTTGTAAAAAGCTTTCCTCCCATTCGTGTTTGGGGAACTATAGGGTTCATTGCGGCCATGTGGTTTGTAAACCTGACTGGCAATAAAGCATCTGGAAACCAATTTATAATTTCTGGGATCACCGCCATTCTTCTTGGGCTCTATGCCTTTACCTTACCGAAATGTTTGCCAAGAAAAAGCGAGAAATCAAGTCTTGTTGAGGCACTTGGATTGAATGCTTTTAAATTGTTTGCCAATTACAAAATTTTGTTGTTTTTCCTCTTCTCACTCTTCCTTGGTGCTGCTTTGCAATTGACCAACATGTATGGGGATGGATACATTAGTGAGTTCCGTTTCTTTGGTTCACACCACGACTCAATCATTGTAAAATACTCGACAGTAATTATGTCGATATCTCAAATTTCTGAAACACTTTTCATCCTGGCTATCCCATTTTTCTTGAAGCGATTTGGAATAAAGATGGTCATGTTGATCAGTATGCTCGCTTGGGTTCTTCGCTTTGGTTTATTGGCCTATGGTGATCCAGGATCTGGTTTGTGGATGATTATTATTTCATGTATCGTCTATGGGATGGCTTTCGACTTTTTCAATATCTCAGGGTCTTTGTTTATTGAAACAAATACCGATTCAAAAATTCGTTCGAGCGCTCAGGGACTTTTCATGATGATGACGAACGGAATTGGCGCCATCCTGGGTAGCTACGTCAGCGGATTGTTGATTACGCAATACTTTAAACTGCATTTTGAAACGACTAAAGAACTCACAAATTATTTTGGTTTGAACTTACAAAATGATGCACATCAAAAAATTTTCAAGGGTTTAACAGAGAACACTTCAATCGGTGCAGATGGTGTATTTTCCAAAGCCATAGAATTTAACGATTGGCCAGCGATTTGGATTGCGTTTGCAGCCTACGCATTGGTGATCGCGGCTCTTTTTGCTTTGATGTTTCGCCATAAACACGAAGCAGAAGAGCTCTCCTCAATTCAACATTAATCCAACATGGGTACCGTCATTTCGGAGGATCGAATTTTTTCATTGAACTCCAATGATGACTTCAACCGTTTAGCGTTGGATATGTACGACTATCAAAAAACGCATTGCGGCATCTACAGTGAATTCATTCATTTACTCGGTAGGCCCGAACCAAAAGAGTATTCAGAGATTCCCTTTCTACCCATCTCTTTTTTTAAAGAACATGATATCATCGCAGAAGGTCATCGACCAGAAGTGCAATTTCTGAGTAGTGGAACAACTGGAATGCAGCGTTCGAAGCATCTTGTCGCGAGTAAGGGACTTTACGAACGTTCGTTCATGACAGCCTATAGAAAACGGATTGGAAATCCTGAAGACCAGGTCATCTTGGCCTTGTTACCGAGCTATATTGCGCAAGGGGAATCGAGTTTGGTTTATATGGTAAATCATCTCATCAAGGAGTCAAATTCGTATAAATCGGGATTCTTGTTAGAGTCTATTGATGAAATAGAACATCGCTATACAATGGCTTGTAACGAAGGAAAAAAAACCATCTTGTTTGGTGTGAGCTATGCCCTACTCGATCTCGCTGAAAAAGGTATTGATTTATCTAAAGCTGTCATCATCGAGACAGGTGGAATGAAGGGTAGAAGAAAAGAGATGACCAAAGAAGAATTGCACAATACCCTAAAGAAAGCGCTCAAGGTTGAAACCGTTCTTTCGGAATATGGCATGACAGAATTGTTATCTCAAGCCTACTGTGATGCAGACATGAACTTTCAAACTCCACCATGGATGAAAGTACTTATTCGCGATGTCAATGACCCTTTTGGATGGGCTAAAGAAGGAAAAACAGGGGGGATCAATATCATCGACCTTGCCAATCTTTACAGTTGCAGTTTTATCTCAACACAGGATTTAGGCAGATCGAATGGAGAACAATTTCAAATATTGGGTCGCTTTGATCAGTCAGACATTCGAGGGTGTAATCTACTCATTGAGTAAGCGATATTTCATTACTTTTACTTTCAAAATTGACACGAATGACAGGTACCAGCATCGCACTATTGATCATGATTGGCCTTATGGCTGGTGTGCTTAGTGGTTTTGTTGGTATTGGTGGGGGTGTTCTCATCGTTCCCGCACTTGTCTTTTTCTTAGGATTCACTCAACATCAAGCTCAAGGTACGAGCTTGTTTGTTTTGGCGATGCCCGTTGTTGCCTTAGGCGTTTACAATTATTGGAAAACAGGCAATGTACAGTGGCAACATGGCTTAATCATCGCGGGAAGTTTTCTCATCGGCGGATATATCGGATCGAAACTCTCACTTAAAACGTCACCTGGAATGGTGAAACTCATCTTTGGCGCCTTGATGGCTTATGTTTCTGTGCGCCTCATTATTTCTGGTGTAAACTCAATAGGTCATGAATCCTGAACTGAAAAAGCTTATCGACGTCCATGCTGATTCTCTTTTCACCAAGGTGAAGGAGATTCGTGAATATTTACACATGCACCCAGAATTATCCTACGACGAATTCAAGACGATGGAGTATGTTTCAGGGATTCTTACTGAACATAACATTCAACACGAGAAAGGTGTAGGAAAAACAGGGGTTGTCGCTATTGTGAGAAATGAAAATCATTCTTTGTCGGACACTTGCATCGGATTGCGTGCTGATTTGGACGCACTTCCGATTGAAGAGGCAAATGACGTTCCTTACAAATCAACTGTTCCCGGTGTCATGCATGCATGTGGTCATGATGTGCATACGGCCATTCTTTTGGGAGCGGCCATCATCATCAACAGGTTGAAAGACCAACTTCCTTCTCCAGTGAAATTTGTATTTCAACCGGGGGAGGAAAAAAATCCAGGTGGAGCAACTCTCATGATTGCCGATGGCGTTTTGGAAAATCCAACGGTTCGCGAAATGATCGCTTTACATGTTTTTCCAGAAATGAATACAGGAAATGTCGGATTCAAAGAAGGGTTGTACATGGCGTCATGCGACGAAATCCACCTAACAATAAATGGTAAAGGTGGTCATGGTGCCACACCTCATCAGTGCATTGATCCAATTGTGATTGGTTCATCTATTGTGATTGAACTGCAACAAATAGTCAGTAGAAAATGTGACCCAAAGATACCTTGTGTCTTGACCTTCGGTCATTTTGAGGCATTGGGCGCGACGAACATCATCCCTTCACAAGCCAAGCTCAAAGGAACCTTTCGCACCATGAATGAGACTTGGCGGGCAGAGGCTCTTCAACTGATAGAGTTACAAATTCGCTCCATTGCTGCATTGCATGGGGCAACCGTTGATCTGGAAATCAGCAAAGGCTATCCATATCTTGAAAATGATCCTGAGGTTACTGGTAGAATGAGAGAAAAAGCAATCAATGTATTGGGAGAAGCGCATGTTGAAGAACTTCCAATTCGATTGACGGCCGAGGACTTTTCATTCTATGCACAACATGTTCCTGTGTGTTTCTTTCGTCTAGGTGTTAGAAATGAATCGCGAGGAATCTTCCATGGAGTTCATCATCCTCGATTTGATATTGATGAGCATGCTTTGCTTACAGGAGTGCAACTGATGTGTCATGCCGCATTTTAAGTCTATGAAAGTTGTTGGTTATTTTTTCTTGCTTTTTGTTCTATTCACCTCATGTGACAAGCAAAAACAAACCGCTCGGCAGTTGGAGGGAACATGGGAATTGACGAGTTACAGGATGAAAGATTCGGAAGGATTGAGCGCCTATGCAACTGGAACCGGTGAGATGCACTTTAGTGCATGCAGTGAAACGCCGATAAAGTGTACGTATCAATTTAATGCATCATTGACCTTACCAGGATTACCATTAACGCAGATTATTGAGCAAGGTACCTTCGAGATGATTGAGAAAGGTGACTACATGACTGTTAAGAAGTTGGATGGCGCGGGTAGTGAACTTGGCAGCTTCACCTATCGCATATTGGTATTGACAAAAACAGATTTAGAGTTGGAGTATCCCGACAATCTTGGAAACTATATCACGATAATTTTCCGCCGTTAATTGGCCATTTCACTCATGAACTTAATGCGCATCAGTCGCAGATCTTCTTCTGAATAATCGCCATCAAATTCATTGTAGGCATCTGAAAGATCGTCTGTCTCCGCTTCGATGAAGTAACCATAGATTTCCTTTTGGTCCTCCACATCAATGATTTCATCAATATAATAATTGATGTTGACACGTGTACCAGACGAAACAATTGCTTCTATTTCTTCCAAAACTTCAGACATTGATTTGCCTTGGGCACGTCCGATATCTTCAAGGGGCAATTTACGGTCGATGTTCTGAATGAGTTGCACCTTCAATCCTGACTTATTCACTAAGGATTTCACCACCATGTCTTGTGGACGCTCAATATCGTTTTCTTCGACATAGTTCTGGATCATATCAACAAATGGCAATCCGTAGCGCGCTGCTTTTCCGGTACCTACACCTTGAATATTTGTCAATTCATCAATAGTGATCGGGTATTGGAAACACATGTCTTTCAACGAAGGCTCCTGAAAAATCACAAATGGCGGAATGTTCTTTTGCTTAGAAATTGATCTACGCAAATCGACAAGCATGTCGTATAAGGTTTCATCAAAAACACCTCCTTTTCCGCCACTGCTAATCATGGATTCGTCATCATCCGTATTGGAGAAATCATGTTCCTTCAATAGTGTGAATGAATGTGGTTTCGCTAGATAAGCCTTTCCAGCTTCAGAAAGCTTAAGTGTTCCATAAGTTTCGATGTCTTTGTAAATCAAGCCGCCTACAATTACTTGTCGAATTACCGCATTCCAGAAATGTTCATCTTTGTCATTCCCACAACCAAAATCGGGCAAGGTATCGTGACGATAGGATTTGATGTCTGCTGTAACATGACCAGAAAGGTATGCGCAGTAATGTTTTGCCTTTTGAGTTTCCTGAAGATCAATAAGTGCTTTTAAAAGCATTACAACATATTCTTGACCTTCGCGTCGTTCTTTTGGATTACGGCAATTGTCACAATAGGCATTGCATTCGTGTTCATCGAAAACTTCACCAAAATAATGGAGAATAAACTTGCGTCTGCACACTGAGGTTTCGGCATAGGAGACAATTTCACTCAACAATTGCTTCCCGATTTCTTGTTCAGCAACAGGTTTTCCTTGGAGGAATTTCTCCAATTTTTCAATGTCCTTGTAACTGTAAAATGCTAGGCATTCGCCTTCACCGCCATCTCGTCCTGCTCTACCTGTTTCTTGGTAATAACTTTCCAAGGATTTTGGAATATCGTGGTGAATGACAAAACGTACATCTGGCTTATCGATTCCCATGCCAAAGGCAATAGTAGCGACGATCACTTGTGTTTCTTCCATCAAGAACATGTCCTGATGTTTCGCACGCGTTACAGCATCTAGTCCAGCGTGATAAGGCAATGCATCGATCCCATTCACTTGAAGTAATTCGGCAAACTCCTCTACCTTCTTACGGCTAAGGCAATAGATGATTCCACTTTTACCCTCCTTTGAACGGATGTAACGAATGATTTGTTTTTCCACGTCCCGTTTCGGGCGGATTTCATAATATAGGTTGTCTCTATTGAATGACGATTTAAACACCGTTGCATCCAACATATTGAGGTTCTTTTGAATATCGTACTGCACTTTTGGTGTAGCTGTGGCTGTGAGCGCAATAATTGGAACACTTGATATCTTTTCAAAAATCTCACGAAGTCGGCGGTACTCAGGACGAAAATCGTGGCCCCATTCTGAAATACAGTGCGCTTCATCTATGGCGAAAAAAGAAATATCTACCGACGTCAGAAAATCAATGTTTTCTTGCTTGGTTAATGATTCAGGAGCAACATAAAGCAATTTCGTTTTTCCATCCTGAATATCTTCTTTCACCTTGGCAATTTCAGCTTTCGAAAGAGATGAATTCAAAAAGTGAGCTATCGATTCCTCATCACTTACATTCCGGATGGAATCCACCTGATTCTTCATCAAGGCGATTAGTGGAGAAACTACGATAGCTGTACCATTCGACAGAAGTGCAGGCAATTGATAGCACATTGATTTACCACCTCCTGTGGGCATGATGACAAAAGAGTTATTGCCATTGAGTACATTATTAATAATTTGTTCTTGACTGCCTTTAAAGCTGTCAAACCCAAAATATTTTCGCAATGCACTTCTAAGATCGTTCGATACCATTCGCTAGAATTACCTATCTAAATGTAAGAAAAGAACATCGAATTTACGCAATCAATCCCAATATTCCGTGAAAAGTTGCAATCAATTGAGACAATAAGGCTTGAATAGGATTGAAACATGGGAAATTTCCTGTCAGATTCACTACTTTTGCAGCGCATGAATGAAGAAAAAAACATGTCTTTCCTCGATCATCTAGAGGAGTTGCGCTGGCGTCTTGTTCGCATAGCCATTTCAATTTTGGTAATTGCGACGGTTTTGTTCATTTACCAAGAATGGATCATTCGGACATTTTTCATTGCCATGGTGAACCCAAATTTCATATCGTTTCGAATGATGTGTGAATGGTTCAATGTCTGTATCTCTAAAATTCCTGTAAGCTTTCAAAGTACAACCATGTCTGGTCAGTTCAGTTACGCCTTAATGATGAGTATAATGGGTGGAATTGTATTGTCCTTCCCATTCATTTTTTACCAGATTTGGTCCTTTGTAAAACCAGGCTTAAAACAAAATGAGCGTTCAATGGCCAGTGGGATTGTATTCTATGTTTCGGTTCTTTTTTTTCTTGGAATACTCTTTGGCTACTTTGTGGTGGCACCCCTAACCGTTCAGTTTTTTGGTTCGTATAAAATCACTGATCAAATCGAAAACCAGTTCACGATCAGTTCATACATGAGTACAATCATTTCAACTGTGTTTTGGTCTGGTGTGTTGTTCTTGTTGCCTGTTGTAACTTATATTTTCGCAAAACTTGGAGTAATAACCTCGGAATTTCTTCGGAAATACCGCAAACATTCCATCATTGTTGTCCTTATTATAGCCGCAGCGATAACACCACCAGATTTAATTTCGCAGATAATCGTTTCCATACCAATCATGATCTTGTATGAAATTGGGATTTTGGCTGCCGTGCGCGTCGAAAAAAATCGCAAAAAGAAGGAAGTTTCCTAAGTAGGTAAACCCTAAATTTTTTATTTTCGACTCAATGAACTACAGACTGCTGCTCGTCTTACTCCTTTTTCCAGTGCAAATCATTCTTGCGCAACAGACAAAGGTGCAGGGAATTGTCAGCGATCAACTTACAGGCGAACCAATGGCCTTTGTCAAAGTCTTTTTCCTCGATTCGAAAATTGGAACTTTCACAGACAGTACTGGCCATTATTCAATCGAAACATATTACGCTACAGATTCGTTGCGCTTCGTGTTCACTGGATACCTTTCCGTAACAAAGAAAGTTACGAAGGATGTCGCGCAAGAAATTTCCCTTGTGTTACCCGTTCTTACTGCAGATATTGAAGAAGTTGTAGCACGTGCACCCGACGAATTGCCTTCAACACGTTTACATAAAAGAGTTGTCGCCAATAAGCCTATCAACAATAAAGAAAAGCTTAGCGCTTACGAATACGAACTCTACAACAAGATACAATTCGATGCCAATAACATTGGCGAGAATTTCACCAAACGCGACATCGTTAATCGCCTAGACTTGGTGTTGGATTATTTAGACTCAACTGAAGCGGGTGAAACCTATTTGCCCATGTTGCTCTCCGAAACAGTCTCCGACTTTTATTTCAGAAAAAACCCAAAGAGTCGCCGCGAGTATGTTCATGGAACGCGCGTTACAGGAATTGACAATCTCCAGATCAACCAGCTGCTTGGTGATATGTATCTTGACTTCAATATCTACGACAACAGTATCATCATGTTCAATCGTTCATTCATTAGTCCTGTGGCGGATAATGCACGAAATTTCTACAAGTTCTTTTTGGAGGACTCAGCCTTTATCGATCA
>Ga0315908_10000442_pt1 | contig 32994 bp, 20 predicted proteins | sample LakEriMetagenome_12_FD_203520 | JGI IMG/M metagenome (GOLD analysis project Ga0315908, IMG submission 203520) | Freshwater fungal communities from buoy surface, Lake Erie, Ohio, United States - Buoy 4 MA124 | ecosystem: Environmental > Aquatic > Freshwater > Lake > Lake biofilm | place: USA...
TTTGTTTCATTTTCATCGGAATTGATAGGTATAAATTCCACTTCATCCATATCCCCTTCGAAAAAGAAAATGACTGCCTTTTTGGATTTACTTGTATAGGCTTCCATAAGTGTCGAAACTACATGTGCAAAATGTAAAGTTTCTTCCTGAGTCATGTGGTTAATGCCTAATTCGATTGCAGACAGAAGCTTGATTTTGTTCATAAAATTTTTATTTTTGTATTTAAGTTGGATCAGTTTAAAAATCATTAAGAGTGGCTAATGAGATAAGCTAACTTCTATTACTTTTGTTGTTTTCTGTATTCCCAAGGTGGGTTAGGCATTTTGTCTTTCCAAAGGCCAACTGCTTGAACCCTAGCAGTTTGTTCCACTTGGGCATAGGTTTCGCGGTCTTCTTTGGGTTGATCAGACTTGTACTGTTTGTAATGCCAAGCCATGCCCAGTTTGATTTGCTCTAAACAAACGTCTGTGCCGTTGAGTATTACCTTGCCCAAGGTTCGGACATATTTGTCTTTCTTCTGATACTCAACCGTAACTTGTTTGTTGTAAACCATCTGGCTTAAAGATTGCTTCGATTTTTGTCCGAAAGGCTGCGCCTTTTCAGGTGCGTCAATGCCTTGAAGGCGAATTTTGTGCTGGGTGTTGGTGGCGTCTAGAACGGTGATGGTGTCGCCGTCGGCTACACCTACTACTTTGCCTTGAATGGTTACCGCACCAAGCCCGCAGCTGATATACAACAATGCCAAGGCTAAAAGTTTTTTGAGGCTCATGAATTAAAACAATTGTGATCTGACTCCAACTAAACGGCTGAGCGAAGTTTATGGGCGCAGTTTTCCTGATATATAAAGGGACTTCCTCATGAATGCATGATTTGTCGCCATCTCTATCGGTTTCCCGTGTATTTATCAGAACCGCAGCCACAATATCCATCAAAAAATCACTCCCAAGCTCATGATCCTTGATGAATACCCACTCAGCGACGAGATGCTGGCCTTTTGCAAGGCCGCTATAGAGGACATGCCCGAAGCTCTCTTGGTCAGTGGTGCGCGAAAAATGCCGGATTCGTTCAAGGGCCTAAAACAGGACAAGCCCAATATAGAAATGCTGCGGCAAAGGGTGCTGGTTAAGCTGCAACTCAAAACACCCCCGCCGCCTATCCTTGACATCTTGCGCACGGCCACTTTGTCCGAGGCGTTGATTGACGTTTTGAGCGAAAAAGCCCTTCAGCAAGGCCTACCAGCCTTGTTAGACCATTTTGGACATGTGCCCATCCTCACATCCATGCTGCTAGATGGCCGAGACAGCGTGCGCAAGATGGCCCATGAAGAACTGGCCAAGCCCATCAAAGACGCTGTGAAAACCAAGCTTCAAGTGCAAGATAACTTCAAGCAACGCTTCAAACCGCTGATCGACACCCTGCGCCCAGTGCTGCAAGACGCTCCTTACCAAGCGCCCGCAACTCGCACATCAGTGAGCACCGCCAAAATCGCCGCGCCCGCCCTCAGCAAAGAACAGCAAGAACGCGATATTCTGGCCAGCACGCCCTACCGCCAACTCCAAAAGGAGCGCAACGCCCTGGTTGCAGAACGTGAAAAGCTGCAAACCCTGAACACCAAACTGGCCACCGACCTTGCTGGCCAAACCAGCCGCTCCAACGATCTGAGCAGTGAGCTTGGTGCCCTGCAAAGCCAATGGCGAACCAGCATTGCTCAAGGCATAGCCGATGGACTGCAGCACCGACTGGCCCCATGGCTGGCTCCTACCGAAAGTCTGGCCAACAATCTGCCCGCCAGCCAAAACGCGCTAGAGCGAGCCCAACATGCGCTGACCCGGCAAGCGCAACAGGACAAGCGCTACGGCACTCGCGCCCAAGTCACCGAAGAACTGGCCAAGGCCCGCAGCCTGCTGGCCGAACTTCAAGCCGCTCAGCAAGAAGCACTGCGCCCATTGCCTCAACTGGTTAACGAAATCCGCTTACTGGCCACCCACATAGGCACCACCGAAGCGCGGTTGAACGAAACCAGCCTGCAATCGCAAGCGCCCAAGCTGCGGGCATTGGCTCAAACCTTGAGCACACTTCACGACATTGACGCCTTGCAAAATCACAAAAAAGCGCTCGAACGCACCATGCTGGCAGAAACTTGGGGCCTGCACCTGTGCCAACAAGCCTATTCGCTGATTGACCGCCAGGCCATGGCCATCTATGCCGAACACCACCCCGACCCCAAAGACACTCCTCCACCCGTCACACCCACGCAGCACCTGACCGACTGTCTGCTGCATGCCCGGCCCTGCCGCTTGCTGATCGACGGCCACAACCTCTTGCCCAAAGTCAAACCCTTAATAGGAGCCAGTTACTTCAAAACAGGGCAGGGGCCAACTGCCCAAGCCCGCGCCTTGCTGATAGAGCGTGTCAAAACCCTAACCGATTTGCATCCGCTGCTGCAAGCGGACATTTGGTTTGACAGCCCCGACGACCAACACTGGAGCGAAACCGACAATCTGCGGGTGTGGTTTTCTGGGGGGCAGGGATCTGACCGCGCCGATGGCCGCATTTTGGAAAGTCTGCAATCTGAAATTTATCGGGGCACCCAAACCACCCGTCTGGTCGTCACCGAAGACCGTGAGCTGTTGGCTAAGGCGCAAGGCAAGGGGGCGATTGGGGTGTCGCCTCTCGAGATGTGGGCGATGATGGGGTGAAAGGTAAACATAATTCAATGCGGGTGGACCGCCTGAACTGTTTTTAACTATTTCGCGTTAGACTAGATTTCAAATAATTCTGACGAAAATTCTCTTTAAAAAATCCATGGAAAACGTCTTCGACTTTCGGGATCAACTGGTCTCTGACTACAGCACATTCTCTCGTAGTTTTTCCAAAATTGCCGCCCCTGATATATCCGCCAAGGTCGAGCAGGAATACAGCGAAGGACGTTATTGGCCCGAGCCGCTGATTCAGATCAATCCAAATTACCGACGGTCAAGTACAGTTCAACAGCTGTCGGCCAAAGGTGTTTTGCATGCAGCTTGTTCAGACCTCTTCAAAGCCAAAAAGCCAGAAGGAACTCCTGTCGATTTGTTTTTGTACGCTCACCAGATGGAGGCCTTGGCAAAGGCTGAGCAAAACAAAAGCTACGTGGTGACCACGGGAACTGGTTCCGGTAAATCGCTGTCGTTTTTTATTCCAATCATCGACCGCATCCTTAAGGCCAAAGAACACGACCCTAAGCCACGTACGCGTGCCATCGTCATTTACCCGATGAATGCGCTGGCCAACAGCCAACTTGAGGAGCTCGACAAGTTTCTACACGGCTATGCACCTGGTCGGCAGCCTTTCACGGTTGCCCGCTACACAGGCCAGGAAAGCACCGCCGAACGTGAGCGCATCAAGAACAATCCGCCAGACATATTGCTTACCAACTTCATGATGCTGGAGCTGATCCTCACGCGTCACGAGGAAATCGACCGGGGCGTGGTCGATCATTGTCAAGGCCTAGAATTTTTGGTGCTTGACGAATTGCACACCTATCGGGGCCGCCAAGGCGCAGATGTCGCCATGTTGGTTCGTCGGTTGCGAGAACGTCTTCAGACTCAAAAAATGGTGTGCATTGGTACATCGGCCACTATGTCGTCCACCGGCACCCAAGCCGACCGAAACAAAACTGTCGCCGAAGTGGCTTCGAAACTCTTTGGTACCGCCATTACCGAACATGACGTCATTGGTGAAACGTTGGACCGGGTGACCAATCCTGCCAAAGACGTACAGGCTGTTAAGCCTTACTTGAAATCAGCGCTCTCGCAGTCTCAGTTTTCTTGGGGTAGCTATGCCGACTTCAAAGATGACCCACTTTCAATCTGGGTGGAGTTGAATTTGGGGATTGAGCTACCCGCAAATGAGGCCCCGCGCCGCGCAAAGCCTATGACTGTTAAAGACGCAGCACAGCAGCTGTCTCTTGATGCTGGCTGCGATTTTGAGTTGGCGCGCAGTGGATTGCAATCATTCTTGGTGGCCGCGCATGAGGTCAAAACCGAGCAGGGACGCCCCCCATTTGCATTCAAGCTTCATCAATTCATCAGCGGCCCCGGTAAGGTGCTCGCTACGCTCGAACCTGCAGGTACGCGGCATATCACCTTGGACGCCCAGCGATTCGCCCCTGGTCGTCAAACAGAAGAGGTGCGCCTGTACCCAGTTCATTTTTGCCGTGATTGTGGGCAGGAATACCACCCAGTTTGGCGCTCAGGTCAAGCGCAGCAAGAATATAGTCCTCGCGAAATCGACGACATTTCTTCGGGCGAAGATGACGATGCCAAATATGGTTTCTTGTGTCCGCAAACGACACTTCAAACGTATACCGGCCAGCTCGAAGAACTGCCTGAGTCATGGCTTGATTTCGCAAAAGCGGAACCCAAGATTAAAAGTACCTACAGAAAATCAGTGCCCCAGCCAGTGACCTTGGGCGCAGATGGTTTGCACGGACACGGTGGTGAAGATTACTGGTTCATCCCAGGTAAGTTCAGGTTTTGCATCCGATGCGGTTTGACACACGAAGTCCTTGGAAAAGACATCAATCGATTGGCTAGCCTCTCTGGTGAAGGCCGTTCGTCTGCCACCACCATACTGACACTTACCGCCATTCGGCAATTATTTGCCAGTGGCGAGCCACAAGCCGATCAGCCAGATCCCAGGAAAATTCTCGGTTTCACCGATAACCGGCAAGATGCCGCTTTGCAGGCAGGCCACTTCAACGATTTTATTTTCTTGTTGACTCTGCGTGCAGCCCTCATCGGGGCACTGCAAAACAACCAGGGCGTGCTGACTGAAGATGATTTGGCGAATCAAGTATTTAAAGCATTGGGTTTTGATCAGTTAGAGCCCGGCGTACTTTCCGAATACCTGAAGAATCCGAAAATCATGGGCTTGGCAAGACAGGATGCCCAAAAGACCCTGCGCTTCATCATCGGCTATCGCTTGTTACGCGATTTGCGAAGGGGCTGGCGGTTCAATAATCCCAACCTAGATCAGCTCAACTTGCTGAACATCCAGTACCGGGGTATTGAAGAGTTTGCGGCAGAAGAATCCTTGTTTGCTGGTCATTCGGTTTTATCGAAACTGTCGTCACTTCAACGAAAAGAGCTTGCTTCCAGCTTGTTTGACTACATGCGCCGAGGCCTGTGTTTGCAAACCATTTACTTGGATGCCGTCGAACAAGAGCGTGCCAAGTCCATGGCATTCCAACACCTTAATGACCGTTGGGCGTTTGCTTACGACGAAAATTTGGAAACTTCCAAATACCTGATTCTTAGCAAACGCCCAGAATACCGTGGCAAACCCCGCACTGATCTAGTTACAGGGGGGGCGCGCACACGTTTACTCAAAGAAATCAAGTCTGCTGCTTTCTGGAAAAATCATCCTGCTTCAATCATTACTTCCAGTTGGAAAGATCCCCAATGGACTGTGTTCATCGAAGACTTGCTTAAAGCAGCAGGTCTTTATGGCTACGTCCAAAAATTCGACATTGACAGTCAATTGCTTGGCTGGCGTTTGAACGCCAGCAGCATGGATTGGATGCTGGTTAGGGACGAAGAAATCGGTGCCGATACGCGCCACAACGCATACTTCAGAAACCTTTACCTAGCGGTTGCGCAAACGTTAAAGCAATCTCAGCACGCACTGTTTAATTTTGAGGCCCAAGAACATACCGCCCAAGTCGACGCTAACCGCCGCCAACTGCTCGAGCAGCGCTTTCGCTTCACCACGAAAGACCGCCAGGACTGGGCAGAAAATCCTGCCCACGACGCACCATTGCAGCGATTGCCCGTCATGTTTTGTTCGCCCACGATGGAATTAGGCGTGGACATTTCAGCCCTAAATGCCGTCTATCTGCGAAACGTACCTCCCACTCCGGCCAACTACGCTCAACGCAGCGGCCGGGCAGGCCGTTCGGGCATGCAAGCACTGGTCATTACTTATTGCGCAGCTCTTAGCCCGCACGACCAGTGGTTCTTTCACCATGCCACTGACATGGTGCACGGCATCGTCAAGGCCCCGACACTCGACCTGGCCAACCGTGATTTGGTCGAGAGTCATTTGCACGCCATCTGGCTTTCTGCTGCACAGGTGAAACTTGACACCAGTATTTCACCCATGCTGGAGCTCGATAAAGTTGGCCAGCCGCTCAAAGATGCCTTATGGCAAATAATCAATTCACCCGATGTCAACCAACGCGCTTCACAAAGCGCACAGGCCTTCATGAAACAGGTCGAGGTTGAAGTCAAAAACAGCCCTTGGTATTCGGCTGACCACGCGCAACAAACAATTGACCGCGCTTCAGAAGACTTTTCAAAAGCCTTTCAGCGTTGGCGCTCTCTAGTAGAGGCAACGCGCAAGCAAATGGACATGGCCAACGCCATCACCCAAAGCTACACCAGCTCCAATGTGGAAAAGACCAACTCACAGCGCCGTTATGGTGATGCGGCCAAGCAGTACGCCATGCTGCTCAAAACCGGCAATGCGCAAAACAACGACTTCTACACTTACCGCTACCTGGCTAGTCAAGGCTTCTTGCCGGGGTACAACTTCCCACGTTTGCCACTCATGGCATGGATTCCTGCCAAAGGCGGAGGTGGCGGCAAAGACGATGACGGCAGCATGGTCAGCCGACCACGATTTTTGGCGCTTTCGGAGTTTGGCCCCCGTAGCTTGATCTATCACCAAGGCCGTATGTACCGTGTAGTTCGCGCCAAGCTCAATTTAGGTAATGCTGACCACATTTCGGGCAACAGCAGCTTGGCCACCATCGCTAGTCGTGTCTGCAGTGCCTGTGGCTATGCTCACATGGGTCAAGAGGGTGGAGGAGACCCAATCGTAGACCGTTGTGAAAATTGTGATGCCTTGCTAACTGACAACGACTGGGTCAAAAATCTTTATCGTATTGAAACGGTCGAAACCGTGCCCGTTGAGCGCATCTCCATCAATGATGAAGACCGCCAGCGCCAAGGTTTTGAGCTTCAAACCACATATAAATTTTTACCTGGCCCGGACGGAAAAATCTCCAAGGTCAAGACGTTGGTGCAATCTTCTGAAGATGCGAACGAAGCTCCATTGGCTGAATTGACCTATGCACCTGCCGCTCTTATCTGGCGCATCAATCGGGGCTGGCGTCGTCGCAAAGATAAAAATCAACTGGGATTCTTCATCAACCCAGTTACGGGCCAATGGAGTAAAAAAGACGAGCCTGGTGCTACTGAAGCAACCGAAACCGAAGACTCGCTGATGGACAAAGTTCCCAACCAGCAAATCGTTCCGTTTGTCGAGGACTACCGCAACATCCTCATATTGCAGCCAGCCGCCCAGTCACTCAACAAAGAAACCATGGCCACGCTCCAGGCGGCGCTCAAGCGCGGTATCGAGATGACCTATCAAATTGAAGAGTCCGAGCTGGTGGCCGAGGCGCTGCCCACACAAGACGACCGAAAAGCCATCATGTTTTACGAGGCGGCAGAGGGTGGTGCGGGCGTTCTCACCCGTTTGGCAACTGAACCACAGGCTTTGGCCCAAGTGGCTGCCGCTGCACTCAAGCTGTTGCACCACAATCAACCCAATGGACCATGGAAATTCGACGAACTTCCAGCTCTGGAGCAAGTGGATAAAAACGGTCACCACATTTGTGAAGCCGGTTGCTACCAATGCTTGTTGTCATATTTCAACCAGCCCGACCACGACAATATCAACCGTCGTAACGAAGCCGCCCTCAAGCTTTTGGTGGCCATGGCCAATGCCCAAGTGGTTAGAGCCCCGCAAGTAGCTTCGGCCATGCCCACAACGCTTGCTCCAAGTAACGAGCCGCCATTGCAAAACACGGCTAATCAATGGCTTGTTGCTTTGCAGTCTGGTGGATTCAACATGCCAGACACTTTGCAAGTCCCAGTTACAGGGACTGAAGTGATTGCCGATGCTATCTACAGAGACGCTAGGGTCGTGGTTTTCCTGACACCTGTTACCGACGACATCATTCGTCATATTCAGGACAAAGGCCGCAGTGTCATCGTGATGCCCGATCCCGATCAGTGGCCTGCGCAATTGGTGGCTCATCCTGAAATATTCGGCCTCGGAAATCAAAACAACAAATGACCTCAGCCACCGCTCATTTCCAACCCGGCAACCTCGTTCGCGCCCGTGGGCGCGAATGGGTTGTTCAAGCCGACTCATCTATTGACGACGGCGGCAGCCTCTTGCGTCTGCGTCCCTTGGGAGGCTCTGATGAAGACACCATTGCCCTGATTCCCGAGCTGGAATTCACGCCCGTGGTGCCTGCCACATTCCCTTGGCCAGATGCCAACCAACCCGGTAACCATGCAGCCGCCTTGCTCATGCGAGACGCCCTTCGCCTCAAGCTACGTGCTGGCGGTGGTCCTTTCCGCTCGTTTGGCAACATTGCTGTGGAGCCTCGTGCGTATCAGCTGGTGCCATTGCTCATGGCCTTGCGCCTGACCACGGTGCGCTTGCTGATTGCCGACGACGTCGGTATTGGTAAAACCGTCGAGGCAGGCCTCATCGTTCGCGAGTTGATGGACCGTGGGGAAATCACCCGCTTTGCGGTATTGTGCCCACCACACTTGGTCGAGCAATGGCAAGGCGAATTGCTAAGCCGTTTCAACTTGCAAGCCGTGGCCCTCACCTCGGCCAGTGCCAGCCGTATTGAGCGTGAAATTCCCCACGGTGTCAGTTTGTTTGATCACCACCCCATCGTGGTCGTCAGCCTGGACTACATCAAAAGCGAACGCCACCGTGAGCACTTCCTGAGTATCGCGCCCGAATGCATCATCGTGGACGAAGCCCACACATGTGCCAGCAGCGGCGCGGGTAAGCAACTTCGCTTTGAGCTTTTGCAGCGCTTGGCCAAAGACGAATCTCGCCATCTGCTCTTGCTCACCGCAACCCCGCACTCGGGTGACGAAACCGCGTTCTACAACCTGCTGTCTTTGCTCAACCCCGAGTTCGCGCAGCTGCAAAACCGAACCTCAGCACAAGACCCTTTGCGTCAACAATTGGCGCGTCATTTTGTACAGCGTCGCCGTAAAGACATCGTCGAATGGCAAGCCCAAACCCAAGACCTGCGCGGCTTTGCCCGGCGCATGAAAACCGAGCAAACCTACAAGCTCACGGGCGATTGGGGCGCGTTCTTTGACAACGTGCAAACTTATTGCCGTGAAATGGCCGAGGCCATCGAGACCAACGAACAAGGCCAAGCCACTGGCCAAGCTCGCCTGATCTGGTACGCCACACTTGCCTTGCTGCGATGCGTGGCCTCGTCGCCAGCCGCAGCAGTCAAGGCGCTGACCACGCGGCTTGAGGGTAAAACCGGCGCAGACCTGGAAGCCGAAGCCGACGACTTGCTGGGCGATGACAGACTGCATGACGGTGAAGCCGACGACATGGCGGGTACCGATCTGGAGCCAGCCGGTCAGCTCAACCCCCAACTGCAAGACGCCCAGCGTCTGCAAATCCTGATCGCTGATGCTCACCGCTTGAGCGGCAAAGCGGGAGACCCCAAACTTGCCAACCTCATTGCGCACCTAGACGGCTTGGTTAAAGAAGGCTTCCATCCCGTGGTGTTTTGCCGTTACGTGGCCACCGCCCACTACGTGGCTGAGGAATTGCGTAAACACTTCAAACAGGCCACCGTCTTGTCTGTCACGGGCGAACTCAGCCCCGAAGAACGCCGTGAAAAAGTCGAAGACATGGCCGATGCCGACACCCGAATTTTGGTTGCGACAGACTGTTTATCAGAAGGTATCAACCTCCAGCACTTGTTCACCGCCATAGTGCATTACGACCTTGCCTGGAACCCAACCCGCCACGAACAACGTGAAGGCCGCGTTGACCGCTTTGGGCAACAAGCTCCTGAGGTGCGCTGCACCATGCTGTATGGGCAAGACAACCCGGTTGATGGCTTTGTGCTCAACGTTATCCTTCGCAAAGGCGAGGCCATCCAGAAAGAGCTGGGCGTGCTGGTGCCCATGCCAGAAGACAAAACTCGAATTAACCAGGCTATGGTCAAAGCCGCTCTCATGAAGCGCGTCAACGTCACCACAGACCGCCAACAAAGACTTGACCTTGACTACGCAGAAGCTGAGGAGATCCTCGCTCCGTTGCAAAGTCAATGGACCGACGCCCTCGAAAAAGCCAAGGCCAACCGCACGGTGTTTGCCCAGCGCGCCATTCGCCCAGACGAAGTCATGCCCGAATGGCGAAAACAGCAACAAGCCTTGGGCACCCAAGACGACGTGCAGCGCTTTGTGCAAAGCGCCTGTGCGCGATTGAACGCTCCACTGGAAAAATCGCGCCGCCAAACCTACAAGCTCTTGCCAGGTCACCTGCCTGAGGTTCTGCAGCAACGAATGGCCGACGAAGGCTTGATCCAAGAAGGCGATAAAACCCTCGCCACCAAAGGCCTGGTGCTTGACTTTGCCGAACTGCACCGCAGCCACCCACTGGTGACCGTGCTGGCCGACCACCTCATCGAAACTGCCTTGCAAGGCGATAGCAGCGTCACCGCGCGCTGCGCCGCGACTGAAACCGATGCCGTCCAGGTAGTCACCACGGTGTACCTGCTGCGTTTGCGTCATCAGCTCAGTTACGTTCGCCGCAAGGAGCCCTACCAAATGATGGCCGAAGAAACCATGGCCGTGGCAGTTCAGGGCCGCACAAACCCGGTTTGGCTCAGCGACGAAAGCGTGTCCCAGCTGCTGCAAAGCACCCCCACCAGCAACCTGCCTCGTGAGCTGATCACGCGCGAAATCCAGCAATCGCTGGACTTTGCGAAAGCCAACCAAAGCTATCTGGAGCAATTGGCCAAAGTACGCGCCCAAGCACTCTTAGAAGACCACCGCCGCGTACGTGAGGCCGCTCGTGACGTTGGCCAGTACAGCGTCAGCCCCTGTCTGCCAGTGGACGTGATCGGCGTCTATGTGTTACTGCCCGAATCGCTGTGATCTGAAAAGAACAAGAACATGAAACGCGTCAACCGCCACAAGTCAGCCACCCTGAATTTGCCCACCCTTCGCCTAGAAGGTGGCTTGTTTTTGCCCGACGTGCTTGAAAAAGCCGCCCTCGGCACCGCCCGCCTGCAAGCCGATGCCGACTATGGCATCCCCAAAGGCCTGAAGCAAAAAGACGAATACAGCCGCGCCTTTCAAATCGCATCCGCCCAGTGGAAGCATTTTGAAAAGCAAATGGAACGCGCCGATTTGGACGCCACCTATGTCACCGCAACCTTCGTCACCGAAATGCTGCGCGACGCGTTGGGCTACCCCGCCGTGGGGGCTTGCACCGGCATCACGGTGGGTGATCGTAACTACACGGTCACTCACATCGCTAGCAACGGCTTGGGCGCACAGCTGCCCATCGTCATTGCCCCGCACAACCTGGACCTGGACGAAGCCGACCCGCGTTACGGGGTGCGCCATGCCGACGGTTCGGCCAGTGGTACGAGAAAAAAGTCCCCCTTCCAGTTGATGCAAGAGCTGCTCAACGCCAGCCCCGACCACCAATGGGGCTTGGTCACCAACGGCAAAACCATCCGCCTGTTGCGCGACGCTGCCACGCTCACCCGCCCCAGTTACCTCGACATCGACATGGCTGATCTGCTCAGCGGCCAGCGCTATGCCGAATTCGGCTACGCCTGGCGCTTGCTGCATGCCAGCCGCGCAGGCCTGCAAGCCACCAGCGACAGTCAAGCCCATGCACCCGTGGTGTGGGAAGCTTGGCGCGAAGCTGGGCAAGAAGAGGGCACCCGTGTGCGCAACGGCCTGCGCTTAGGCGTTACGCAAGCACTGCTCACTTTTGGCAACGGCTTTTTGCAGCATCCAGCCAACGACGCACTACGCCTGGCCCTTCAAAATGGCGAGCTGACCAAAGAAGCCTACTTCGCCCAGCTGCTGCGCCTCATTTACCGCCTTATCTTCGTCTTCAGCATCGAAGAGCGCGGCCTGCTCAAAGACGCTACTGGCCAAACCAATGCGGCCTACACCCAAGGCTATGCTTTGGCCCGCCTGCGCGACATGGCCTTGCGCCGCCGCGCCCGCAACCGCTTTGACGACTTGTGGCAAAGCATGCGAATCGTGTTCAATGGCCTCAACCATGGCGAACCCCGCTTAGGCCTGCCTGCATTGGGCGGCTTGTTCAACTTCAGCCAATGCCCTGCGCTGGATGAGGCTGAGCTGAGTAACGCCCACCTGCTGGCCACGATGCAAAGCATGCGCTGGGCCGCGCAAGCGGGTGGCAGCCTGGCCCCCATCGACTACCGCAACATGGGGGTGGAAGAACTGGGCAGCGTGTACGAGAGCTTGCTCGAACTTGTCCCCGAGGTGGACCTGCCCGCCCGCACGTTTGGCTTTGTGGGCTTGACCAGCGAAGGCAGCACCGCTGGCAATGAACGCAAGCTCACCGGCAGCTACTACACGCCCGATAGCCTGGTGCAAGAACTCATCCAGTCCGCACTGGTGCCCGTCATTGACCAGCGCATTACCGCCCAGCCCGACAACCCGGTGGACGCATTGCTCAGCATCAAGGTGTGCGATCCGGCCTGCGGCAGCGGCCACTTTTTGCTGGCTGCCGCCCGCAAGCTGGCCGAGCGCCTGGCAGCACTGCGTTCAGACGACGGCGTGGTCACCCCAGCCGCTTACCGCCATGCGCTGCGCGAAGTCATTGCCCGCTGCATCTACGGCGTGGACCGCAACCCCATGGCCATTGAGCTGGCCCGCACAGCGCTGTGGCTGGAAGGCTTTGAGGAGGGTAGGCCGCTGAGCTTTTTGGACCACCACCTGCAAGTGGGCGATGCGTTGTTGGGCTTGACCGACTTGAACGTGCTGGAAAAAGGCATCAGCAAAGATGCCTTCAAACCTTTGGCGGGTGACGACAAAGAGGTATGCAAAGCTCTGGCAAAAACCAACGCTTTGGCGCTGAAGCAAATTCAGCGTGATCTGGACTCGGGCCAGCTCAGCTTGGCATTTGGTGGCGAGGCTGGCCTGCAAGCACTCAAGTCTATTGAAGCCATGCCTGCGGAAAGCACGGATGAGGTGCATGCTAAGGAAGTGGCCTACCGCCAGTTTTTGGCGCAAAACGAAGACAGTACTGTGGCCCACGCGGCCGACTTGTTTGTAGCCGCATTTCTGACGCCCAAAATGAGTGAAACAGCGGAACAAGTGCCCACCACCGCCACCTTGATTCACGAGCTCAGCCCGCACGACAAGAGTGAAACGCACCAAGCCTTGGTGGCCAGCGCTAAGGCATTGTGTGAGGCAGCCTATGTGTTTCACTGGCCTTTGGCTTTCCCCCAGGTGTTTGCCGTGGGAGGCTTCGACTGCGTGCTGGCCAATCCCCCGTGGGAGGTATCACAAATGGGCGAAGAAGAGTTCTTCGCCTCCCGTGCTGCCGAGATTGCGGCCTTGCAGGGCGACAACCGCAAAAAAGCCATCAAGGAACTTGAAAAGTCCAACCCCCAGCTGTGGAGTGAGTACCAGAAGGCCGGGCAGCTCATCGCTGCGACCAACACCTTCTATCGCGAGTCTTCGCGCTACCCTATGACGGCGGTGGGCAAACTCAACACCTATCCGCTGTTTTCTGAAACCATTTTGCAAATCAAGTCGGCCGCAGGGCGGGCGGGCTTCATCGTGCCCACCGGCATTGCCACCGACGACAGCACCAAGCTGTTCTTTGGTCACATTTCGCAGTCTGGGCAACTGGCCAGTTTGTACGACATTGAAAACAGAGCCAAACTTTTCGAGGCGGTGGACAGTCGCATGAAGTTCTGCCTGCTTACGGTAGGTCAATCTACAGAGGCGGAATTTGTGTGTTTCGCCAGCCAATCCAGCCAGCTCACCGACCCGCGCCGCCGCTTCAGCCTCACGCCGCAAGAGTTCCAGCTCATCAACCCCAACACGCTCACCTGCCCCATGTTCCGCAGCGAGCGCGATGCAGAACTGACTAAGAAGCTGTACCGATCAGCACCGGTGCTGATCAAAGAAGCGGTCTATGCCGAGGAGGGCGGCAAAAGAAAACTGGTCGAACCAGAAGTCAACCCCTGGGGCATCCGCTTTTCGCAAGGCCTATTCAACATGACCAGCGACAGCGGTTTGTTCAAGAATGAGCCTGCGCCAGGCAGCTTCCCCCTGTACGAAGCCAAGCTGATTCATCAGTTTGATCACCGCTACGCCACCTTCATCCCAACTGCTGGTGTGAAAAACGCAGACTGGTCATCGCGTGACCTCACACTTGACGAAAAGATCACGCTCGATAACGCCGTGAGCCCCCGTTATTGGGTGGACAAGCGCGAGGTCTGGTTGCAGGTGGCCAGGCTGCCAGATGGACTGCTCAAAGCGCTCAAAGAGCGGCATGAACCGGGCATCGTGTTGTCAATCGCGTGGCTGCTGTTTGGGCAATGGCTCAGCAGGCATGCCGGTCAGGGCGTGTATCCGGCGTGGCAGGCCTTTACCAAGCAGCATCCGTTTGCCCACGCCGTATCACCGGTGTCTATGGGCTTGTGCGGTGACAACCCTGCCTGCTTAAAACCGCTAAACGAGAATTACCTGCCCGGACAACCTACCGCCGAAGTCGAGGCTGCCAATGATCGTCGACATCCAGCATGGTTCTTGGTGGACGATACGAGCCTGAGCGGCATGCTTCAAGCCACGCAGCCCTACGCACCCTTGTTGGAGGATGCGCCAGCTCTGCAAGCAGTGGATCAGGTGCTGGATTTTTCAGAGCGCATTCTGGCGTTGTCCTGCCGTGAGTGGTTACTTGGCTTTAGAGATATCTGCCGCTCTACAGATGAACGGACAGTGATCGTCTCATCCATGCCGTTGGCTGGTTGTGGCAACACTTTACCTTTGATCTTTTCAACGGCTGATGCGAAGTTTCAAGCGGCATTTTTGAGTAATCTCTGCTCCTTGGTTTTGGATTACGTCGCAAGAACAAAAGTGGGTGGAACACATCTCACTTATAACTACTTAAAACAGTTCCCGGTCTTACCTCCCGAGCGTTACATCGAAGCCGATCTGGCCTACATCGTTCCTCGTGTGTTGGAGTTGACCTACACCACCCACGACCTGGCCGCCTGGGCCAAAGACCTTAGCCACAGCGGTCCGCCATTCCCCTTCAACCCCGATCGCCGAGCCCAACTGCGCGCCGAACTCGACGCCTACTACGCCCGCCTCTACGGCCTCACCCGAGACGAACTCCGCTACATCCTCGACCCGTCAGACATCATGTGCGACGACTACCCCAGCGAAACCTTCCGCGTCCTCAAAAACGGCGAACTCCGCGAGTTCGGCGAATACCGGACGCAGCGCTTGGTATTGGCGGCTTGGGATCAACTGAGCGAAGGAGTTTTGAAGTGAAGACCAACAAAAAGCCTTTCCCGTTGAACATTTTGTTCGGGAGCGTGGGTATTCGGCAGCACATTGATACAAACCCGGACTTTCAGCGACCTCCAGTTTGGTCTATAGCGCAGAAGCGTTTATTGATTGATACGATATTGCGGCAATACGACATCCCTAAGATGTATTGGCGTCAAGTGGGTACGAAACCCGATCGCTATGACGTGGTGGATGGGCAGCAGCGCTTACGTGCGATTTGGAGTTTTGTTGATGGGGATTTTGCACTCGCACTGGATGCTGATCCTGTCGATGGAGTGCCTGTTGCTGGTTGTAAATTCGATGATTTGTCGGTTGACCTGAAAATTCAGTTTTCTCAGTACACCTTGGATGTGGTCATTCTTGAAGACACCGATGAAGACGAAGTGCGGGAAATGTTTTTGCGTTTGCAAAATGGCAGTTCTCTCAAGGCGCAGGAGAAACGCAATGCCATGCCTGGGCAAATGCGTGAATATGTAAAAGAGTTAACCAGCCACCCTGTGTTTGAAAGGGTTCACTTCACAAACTCACGCTTTGCGTTTGACCATGTGGCCGCTCAACTGGTCTGCATGGAGTTGGAAGGTGGCCCCACCAATGTGAAGGATGGCGATCTAAACCGCATGTACAAAACACATGCTCAGTTTGATCTGCAGGGCAAAGTGGCTAAGTCGATCAAACGCACTCTGGACACATTAGCGCAGGTATTTGCGGAGAAGACACCAGAGTTAGAACGTTACAACTTGGTGGCTATGTATGCTGTTGTCGCAGAGCTACAGCGCGGTTATGCGATTGGAGACGTGTTGCCGCAACTGCGTGATTGGTTCATCGATTTTGAAGGCCGTCGCCGCTCACAAGACCAGTTGGATATTGATACAGCTGAAGCGGAGTGGGTTTCGTACAAAGAAAAAATCAGCCACAGCACCGATGCACAGGACTCGATTCGTTTTCGTCTTGATTTTTTGATGCGTGATCTGCTATCAAGGTTTCCCAATTTGCCTTTGAAAGACAAGCAGCGAGAATTTACTCATTTGCAAAAGATGGCCATTTTTCGACGTGACCAACAAACCTGCCAGGTCAAGATCAAGTGTGACGGTGTTCGCGTGGTATGGGACGATTGGCACTGCGACCATAAAAATCCATGGTCAAAAGCTGGACAGACAACCGTAGAAAATGGCCAAGTAGCATGCCCTGCTTGCAACCTGGCTAAGGGGTCAAAAATTGATGAACGCTGATTACAAGAGTTGATGCCATGAATTTGATTTCAGCTCAGGAGTTGGCCGATTCAATGGCGAAAAATTCGGGAAGTGATTTCATTCCTGATAAATCAATCTTATTGGAGCTTGCTAACGAGCAAAAGCGCTTGCAATTTGAGCAATCAGCTCTTACTGCTGCTCGCGCAGGTGAGTTTTATTTGGTTGCTGAGAAGCTGTTGATTCCATTAAAACAGCTGAACGAGCAAGGGTTCAAAGTTAGAGAGCTTTATCGCAAAGAGGCTTTGCTTAGCTCCCTTGAATTTGCCGCTGACCGCGCAGAATTCAAGGCGGTGGAGTCGGCGGATCGATTCATTCTTGCTAACCCTAGTTTTCGGGTTGTTGATTCGGATGATATTTCCCATAGGAACACACTGTATTCATTGCTTTGCTCGCTGTGGCAACAAGGGCGACTCACGGAAGAGACCAATACACTCGACTTCGAAAAAACATTAAAAGCCTGTTCAAACGGTAAGGATGACCTCATTCTTTCTTATCGATTTTTGTTGAAGTCTATGGTCGATGACTTTAAGTCCTACAAGATGGCCCAAGGACAAGCGGCGCCGTTGAAACGTGATCATGAATTGCTACCACTAGACACTGACAAAGCCTTCTTGATAAGTTGGGATGAGGAATTAGTTGACGACAGTTATTCAAAAAGATTCTCACCAAAGATGCTGACTTGGTGTTCTTTGTATTGGCCCAAGTTGATTGGCTGGTTAAATACAATTTTTCAATCCGAATCGGAGGCCGGGTGCAGTTATGCTCGATTTGTTATCACATTGACAGGATCAGACATTCAATTCGAAGAGTGGGATCAGAAATATGAGTCACTTTCGATCAGGCCTTTTCCTTGGACTTGGCTGCATCAGGAACTTCTATCTTCCGGTTTCGATGTTGTTGCATCAGTCGATAGGTTTGATAATCAAGTCAATGTCACTGAGTCTAAGCACATTGATACCTACTATGAATTCGATTTAGAAGAAGATGATTTATTGAGCTTAACGGTCAGCTGGGTTCGTAAAATCTAAGCGGACATCCAATCAAATGACACCACTCAAACGCGCACTCATTGAAAAAGCCGGGCACGAGCATGGTTTCGAGCATATTTTGATGACCGGTAATGACTTTGTTCACTTGGCTTCAGCTCGTCATCCGGCACGCGTATCGGTTGCCGTGCAGCCTCAAGGTTTTGTCGCAGCGCTGATTCAAGGACCCTCTGAGCTGTTATCTGAGTTGGAACGCAGTTTTTTACATTTATCCCGGGATGGTTCCTCTTTTGTCTTGAGTGGTGAGTCGGAATTGGCTTACTGGTTGCGCCGTGCATCGGCCTTGGCCCAGTCTTTGCCTAACCAAGCCGCCGTGGACTTTGACACCCAAGTTCAGCAGGCACTGGCTTCGCTACCTGCTTCCGATGTATCGAATACCGAAGTTCAACGCATGGTCCGACAGCGAGTTGGCCAGGATCGTTATCGTCAAGCAATGCTCAATTATTGGGGTGGTGCATGTGCCGTCACCGGCCTTACGCTTAGTCCAGCTTTGCGCGCGAGTCATGCAAAGCCTTGGGCAGATTGTGAGACAGACGCTGAGCGATTGGATGTGTTCAATGGATTCCTGCTCAGTGCTAATTTGGACGCGCTGTTTGACAAGTTCTTGATTTCGTTCACAGATGATGGAGCGTTGCTAGTGAGCAGCCAATTATCAGACTCAGACTGTCAGTTGCTTGGAATCAATATTGAGCTATCGTTGCGATGGATTGCACCGGGGCATGCGCCTTATTTGGAGTTTCACCGAGCGCGTTTTGGCAATTTGTAAAGCCTGAACCCCCTTGTTGAGTTGCCGTCAGTAATTATTTCAAAATTCTGAATGGGTGCTTGAAGGGGAAAGCTTTGGTGAATGCGAGCCATGGGTAATTTTGACATTTCGAAATGAGTGATTTCACAATGGCTTTGGTTATTGTTTTTGCCACAGCGCGAGAATTAACACGAGCTAACCGGTTGTTGAAATTAGAATGGCTAAGTCTGGTTTGTGTCTTAAGGTTTTCCCAACAGCATTCTTTTCGCTTAAGCTCGATTGCAATCTAGTCCATCATAAAACCAGATGAAGCCATACAAGTCAAAAAGAAAACTTGAAATTGGAAAAGAATGAACGAACTTCTGCATTTATCCGTTGCTGTTATTTCTCGTTGGCTCGAAGAAAAACTGCCGCATTTAGGCTCGCAATGGTGGTTAGACAACGTTGTCAAACGCTTAACCTTTCAGCAGCAGCGACTTTTGGAAGAGAACCGAATCCAATCACTGCAAGGTTTGGACATAGCCGCAGTATTGAGGGTTCTGGACCAAAATTGGAGTGAATTGGCCGTTGCCGAGCCACTTCCACGAGATGCCAGGAACTGGGTGAAGGAACTGCAAAGCGTTCGCAACCGTTGGGCACACGCACCCGTGGGGGGAATTGCTCCAACTGATGTTTACCGTGATGCTGATACGTTGGAACGACTTCTTAAAGTATTGGGCGCTGATGAGGCATTGCTGGGAAAGATCTGCGCACTTAAAGCCGCTACCTTTGCCAGTATTGTGCCCTTGGTCCCGACACAATTTGCGGCATCAAATGTTGGGGATTCAGCAATATCAACAAGCGATCAGTCCTCGCAATCAACAGCTCCAGTTCTTTCAGTTCATAAATTTGAGGTGGGGCAGTTGTTGTGCCTGCGATCCAACCCGAGTTCGGTGTTCCCAGTCTTGACGGTTATCGCTGGGGCAGGGGTGGAAACTCGTTATCAGGTATTTGAAAGTAGTGCACGGCAGGTGTACTACGAGAGCCAGTTGCAAGCCTTAAAGGAGCCACAGGACGAACGTAAAATCTTTTCCGCTTCTGAGCTTTCTGCCATGCTGACTTCAGTGCAACTTTCGTCGCCTTCAGCTTCCGCGCTTTACTCATTGAATTCTGGGCGAGTACGATTTGTACCTTATCAGTACCGACCAGTATTCAAATTAATACGCGCTGACCGCCCACGACTTTTAGTGGCTGATGAGGTCGGAGTTGGTAAGACCATTGAAGCGGGTTTGATCCTGAAGGAGTTGCAAGCCCGAAACGATATCAAGTCTGTTCTGATCATTTGTCCCAAAGCCCTGGTTGCTGAGCGCAAGTGGGAATTGGAGATGAAGCGTTTTGATGAACATTTCACGCCCTTTAACGGCGCACTGCTCAGGCATTGCATTAAGGAGACTCACCTCAGTGGCGAATGGCCAGTTCAGTATGAAAAGATCATCCTTCCGACATCGCTTTTTGACAATGACCTGTTGTTCGGTAAAGCAGGCAAAGGAAGCTCTCGAACCCCGGGTCTACTTGAACTAGACCCTCCGCCTAAGTTTGATTTGGTCATTGTCGACGAGGCACACCACATTCGGAACTCGGATACCTTCTTGCATCAAGCGGTCAGGTATTTTGCAGATCATGCAGAAGCGGTTGTTTTCTTATCTGCAACACCAGTTCAGCTTGGACGAGACGATCTGTTCACGTTACTGAATGTCTTGCGGCCTGACGTGATCATCGATCCGGCCAGCTTTAACCAGATGGCGGAGCCCAATCAATTTATCAACGCAAGTATTCAAGCTTGCCGTCGAGGTGACAGTGGATGGACCAACGAGGTGCGTGAGGGGTTGCAATCTGTAGCGAAAACGGCGTGGGGGATTAATGTACTAGCTGGCAACCCCGGCTTCCAGCACATTTACGACGGCCTTTCGGAGGGCGGCGAGGACGGTGCTGCGCGAATCAAGACGATCCAGGCTTTGGAAGACCTGTACACATTCAGTTCGCTCATAAATAGGACCCGCCGTCGGGATATCGGTGAATTCACCACTCGCAAAGCAGAAACCCTCACGACCGATTTCACGCCCAGCCAAAAGGAACTGCACGACGACTTGCTCAGCGTCATCGCACGGATACTTGCGCGACTGCATGGAAATCAAAACGTCAAGTTCATGATGTCAACCGTCAGTCGACAGGCTGCAAGTAGTCTTTATGGGTTGGCTCCCGCCCTGGAGGACATCCTTCAAGGCAAACTCAATCAACTGGTAAATGAGGTTGATGGAGAAGACGGTGATGAAGGGCGTTCACTCGACTTTATCGACCAAATTCGCAGTGACATTGAATCGCTGCAGGTTCGAGCTAAGCGGCTTGAACCAAGAGACCCCAAAGCCGACGCTTTCATGAAGGTAGTGGCCGACAAACTGGCCATGCCTAAGAACAAGGTGTTGGTGTTCAGCACTTTTAGGCACACCTTGCGGTACTTGGGTGCAAAATTGAAATCGGCCAATGTCCGATTTGGTTTGGTTCATGGGGGAGTGATTGACGAGGAGCGTGCCGAACTGAGGCACAGATTTTCATTGCACAAGGAAGACCCGCTTGCTTTGGACATTTTGATGTCGTCCGAGGTTGGGTGCGAAGGTCTAGATTTTCAGTTCGCCGATTGCATGGTGAACTACGACTTGCCATGGAATCCTATGCGAATTGAGCAGCGGATTGGCCGTATTGACCGTTATGGACAGCAGAGTGAAACCGTTGCAATTGTCAACTTAGTGACGCCTGGCACCATTGATGCAGAAATCTATGACCGGTGTTTGTCCCGCATTGGTGTGTTCCAGCACGCCATCGGTGGCAACGAAGAAATTCTTGGAGAAATCACCAAAGAGTTGCATGACATTGCAGAGAGTTTTAATTTGAGTGAAGAGGAGCGAAATCGAAGGCTCCAGCAACTATCCGACAACAAGATTCGCCAAATCGAAGAAGAGCAAAGGCTTGAAGAGCGGCAAGGTGAACTCTTTGGGCTGAACCTGGCTGCTGCCAGTTGGGATGCAAAGCTTGCAAGCTCACGTAACTTCTGGCTAGAGCCTCAAGCGCTGGCCCTGGCGGTAACGACCTACCTTACACAACGCTTGGGAAAAGATCTGGAGTATTTGCTGGGAGAGAAGCCGCTCAAAAATTTGCGATTGAGTCAGGAGGCTCGTATCTCGATTCTGGAGGACTTTCGCCGATTACCCCGTTCCACGGACTCGATGTACAGAACCTGGGAGAAGTGGCTCAAAGGTGGTACGCCCAATCTTCAGGTCACCTTCGACCAAGAGTGTGCAGTCGAAAATGCCTCTGCTGTACTTCTATCCCTCGGCCACCCGCTTTTGCGACAAGCGGCAGCGCACTTGCAACAGAGCGACCCTATCGCGGTGCGCTTGACCTCTGTGCATCCCACATTGCCTACTGGTGTTTATCCATTTGCCCTCTATCGGTGGACTCGACAAGGTGCAAAGAAGGATGAAGAGCTTGTCGCGGTGGTTGATCAGACCGACATTGGAAAAAACCTGATTGATTTGCTTCAAATTTCAACAGATGCGCCACATCTCGGAATGCCATCACAGCAGGTTTGGGACGATCTCGATGTCGTGCACCATCAACGTTGGTTGACCGAGGCTACGCAACACGCTGAAGAGAATCGTCAACTCTTGGGTATTCGAATTCAAAGCTTGTCCGCAAGCCACCTCGCACGCAAGGCATTGCTAGAGGAACAGCTTCGAAAGGCCACAAACGAGAAGATTCAAAAAATGCGACAAGCTGAACTGGATCGTGCGCAGGTGGACTTTGATGTTCGAGTGAGTGCTCTTCAGAGAGCGGCTGACAGCGGAGATATTCGAGCTAATGCCGCCGTTTTGGGTGTAATTGAAATAAAGAGGCTGACGTGAGTATTCTGGAAAAAATTGCGGCTCAGCGGCAAAAATTACTTGATGGTATTGATGCCAACGATGGCGATATCAACCTCCGCATCTTTGAGGATTTTTATCCAGATGAAGCTCACTTCATTTATGAGCTCCTCCAAAACGCTGAAGATGCTGGTGCTACTGAGGTGGCATTTGAATTGACTGCACGCGGTTGTTTCTTTGAACACAATGGCACCCGTCACTTCAACGAGACAGACATACGCGGGATCACCGGCATCTTTAACAGCAGTAAAAAAGACAACCCGGACAAGATTGGAAAGTTCGGCGTCGGCTTCAAGTCTGTATTTGTTTACACAGACACGCCTGTCATCTACTCCAGAGACTACAGCTTCAAAATTCTGAAGCTGGTCCTTCCGCAGTCGATCAAACCAATGACAGATCTCGGTGGAAAAACACGGTTTGAATTTCCGTTTAACAACCCTAAGAAAAACGTAAGGGCTGCCTTTTCAGAAGTCAAATCGGGGCTAGAGCAGCTTTCTGAAACCACGCTGCTTTTTCTCAACAATTTGCGTTACATCAGTTGGAAAATAGGTGAACAGGAAGGCGCCGTCCTTAGGGAAGAACATTCAAGCGCACACATTGAAGTATTGAAGTTGTCTGACGGAAAAGAGGTCTTGAGCTCACACTGGTTACGCTTTTCGGCTCCCGTTCAGAACATCGATAAATTCACAGCACCAATTGACGGTGTAGAGCGTCAAAAAGTCGCCTTGGCTTTCGAGCTGGCCTTTCTTGGTGATGAAAAGTCGTTTGATTCCAAGAAACCCATTGCCAAGCAATTCAAGATAGTCCCGGCAAAGAGGGGAAAAGTTGCGGTCTTCTTTCCGGCCGAAAAGGAGACTTCTGGACTCCGATTTCATTTGCATGCTCCTTTCATTCCAGAACTTAGCCGTGCAAGTATCAAAAGCTCGCCTGAGAATCAGCCCTTATTTGAGCAACTGGCTTCGGTAGCCGCAAACTCATTGCATGAAATAAAAGCGCTTGGGTTCCTGACAGGAGAGTTTCTCTCAACTTTGCCCAATAACGACGACCCATTGCCAAAACAGTATGCAGTTATTCGCGAAGTAATCTTGAAAGAAATGCGCACCAAGTCATTGGTGCCAACCTACGGTGGGGGATTTGCACCCGCCGAAAGACTGTTTCAAGCACGTGCATCGTTGAGGTCGCTGCTCTCTCCCGAAGATTTGGCGTTCGTGACCGGACGTGAGGACCAGCCGCAGTGGTCTATCAGTGCGTCACAAAAAAACAGCAATCAAGACCGTTTTTTATCTAGTTTGGGTATCAATACGTGGGATGCGGAAAATCTGAAATTCTTTTTTGAGGCAAATGCCCGTGAGGCCGATGGAATTCTCGACGACTCTGAGCTGGATTTAAAAGTATTGGAGTGGTTGACTACAAAGTCAGATGAGTGGCTTCAAAGTCTATATGCACTGCTATACAAGCATTGCGAAGATGAAGGTTACGGCGATCTGCGTGATGTGCACTTTGTCAAACTTGAATCGGGTAAGTGGGGAACGGGTGCCAAAGCCTGCTTTCGGACCGGTGCATTCAGTGCTGATGATCGTCTTACTTATGTTGATCAAGCCACCCTGATCGCAGGTTCAAAAAAAGATCAACAAAACGATGCAAAGCGTTTTTTGGAGGAAATAGGGGTTCGCGAGCCAAACGAAAGCGACGAAATTAAGCTGCTGCTTGAAGCTAGGTACAGTGAAAATGCCAACCCGCCAAGTGACCACGAATACATCATTGATTTGAAAAGAATGATAATGTTTATTGAGAATAATCCGTCGCAAGGGCGCGTTTTTTCAGATTACAGAATATTTAAGGTAGTCTCTCCGATTTGTCAGTGGGCTAAAGCCCGTGACGTTTATTTGGACGAGCCGTTTGTTCAGACTGGTCTTAGTCACCTCTATGCGCTGAACACAGAGGTAAAGCCTATTCGGTGGCCCCTTGATCTATCTTATTTGACATGCGGAGTAGACGTTGATGTTTTGTTACCCTTTGCTTCTCAACTAGGTTGCGGAACTCAGTTCGATGAGCTATGTGTCCGAAGTAGTTGTAGCCAAAACCCAAATTGGGGCTATTTGTCGCGTGCACCCGGATCGCGAGCTGGAAACGTAATCAACCGAGACCGTATTCTGTCAAAAGAGTCAGAGTTTTTGATCAACTCGAAAAAATGGGAATCGTCTCTTCTGTTGTGGAATGCGCTTAATCGGAGTGAAAAAACTACCCCTTCAATCTTGGAAGCAAGGTATCAACTGACCGACTACGGCGGTCCTCATGTTTCGAAATCTCATCTGGTTTGTCAGTTAACAGAGCTAGCTTGGGTACCGCAGGCAGACGGTTCCTTCGTCAAGCCGTGTAACGCTAGTTCTTCCAAAATGCTAAAAGGCTTTACCGTCGATACGGGTTGCAAGTGGATGGAAGCGGTTGGCTTCGGAGTTGAAGACCAAAAGCGTGAGATTGATACCGCTGCCAGAGCAGCACAAATCAAGCAAATGGGTTTTGACACGGAGGAGGAATTGCAATCAGCACAAGCTTTTGCAAAGCTGCCGAAGAGTGAGCAGGTTCGGTTGTTGGCAATTGCCAGAAAAGTCGAACCCGATTCTTGTGAATTACCAGAGCGCCCTTTGAGAAATTCAGATGTCCGATCAACCCGGGTAGGCGAGCAAGCAAGGGCAACACCAGAAAAAAATTCGGTTGTCAAGCCTCGCTCTGTGCAACTGGGTGTTGAGGCTGCTAGGCAAGAGGCCAAGCTGTATTTGAAAGACCAGTACACCAACACAAACGGACAAATGATTTGCCAAGCTTGCAAAGGCGAGCTGCCGTTTAAGCTTTTAAATGGTGCTTACTATTTTGAGGCCGTCGAAATTATCCATGATTCATCAAAGCGATTTCGTGAAGGTTTTCTTGCTCTGTGTCCCAATCATGCTGCGGCCTATCGACATTCCAACGCTCAGATCAACTCTATGGTTGATATGATTGCAACCGCACCAGGTAACGAAATTGAACTATTTATCGGGAATGTCGAAACCACACTTTACTTTACTCAAACCCATCTTGCTGATGCCAAGGCCTGTTTTGATTCGATTGAAGAAGGCGATGTATGACTGAAATCGAACTTTTAAAGCCAGAGGCCAGTAAGACACTGTTTGTCACTTGGTCTGGATGAGTAAGAGGTTGGTCTACCTGAACAAATCAACTTGATAGTCATAAATGCCGAAGTATCTGAAAAGGATGAACTTATCGGCACGCTTGCTGTAGGGCAGGGAGGGGGCAGGTCAATGCCGGCGTCAAGGGTTGCCAATAGTAAGAAGTCAAACAAGTTTCCTTCTGCAAAACTACTAAAGAAGCGTAAGGAAAATATTGTCAGTTATTGGGAAGCGCTTATAAACCTTGAAAATGCGAAGTTCAAAAAAGAAGCTGAAACCCTCTTAGTTTTGCCTGAAATCAATTGGTAAAATTCCTTGTTTGGTCAGATGTCAGCTTCTATTGAAATGACCGCCTTACAACGTGGCGTAGGAAGGTGGGATTCGTAAAGTGAAAGTTTCTAGATTGGGTTGTGCAGCAAAAACTAATTATCAACTCATTAAAAATTCGTTAATTGATTTCACCTGCCATTAACACCCTGTCGTATCTTCCTGACCGAACGCAAACTATCCTAACTCGTTTGCCTCGAAAGATCTTTAGAGCACCTCTTCTATTTTGTGGAATATCGTAAAGACAAGATTCACCAACATTTCTCAGATGGTAACGATTTGTATGGCCTACAAAAGTAATGTAATTTTTCTCTGCCAATAGCTCTTTAAGAAGACGAAGATTTTCTTTTGAAATATCATTCCAATTAGTTCTTTTATTCAAACGCCGTATCAGAGGGCGGACATCATCTTTGACGTTATCAACAATCTTTAACGAAATATTAAACATTTTGAAATCCTGAAAAGTGCTTATCTGAGAGACTCAAGAAAAACAGATTTGCGATGAAACTCCAAAAATTTTTGTTGTCCAGAAGAAAAATTTCCAACATTGACTGTTTGCGCAGTATCAATTCCCATAAGTTGCAGAGAAGGGCGGTGTGCAACAGGCGAAATAATTAACCTTCCGTTATTTTCAAAACCGATGAATCCACGGTCAAATAAATGATCAATACTGGGTGTTAGTAGCAGACCATTTTCGCCGTCAAGCCTTTCTTGATTGTTTGAATCTCTCCATGGTTTACAGTGACTAGCAATAAGGTGCACAGGATTATCGACGCCAGTGATACGACACTTTTTCTCAATTAGGCTAACTCGTTCCCTGAAGACTCCTTGTCCAACTCTTGCTTTAACTATTGATAATTTTTCAGTTTCGATAACTGAAGTGTCCGAAACAATATCGGATTCCATCTTACTTTCCCAGAACTCTAGGTCATCTGCGAGAGCGGGGACAACTACCTCAGCAGCAGAGCTAAGGGAAGAAGCTTCATGACCAATCAGACCTATTAGGACTTCAGCAAATGGAATTGGTAGCTCAGTTAGGTACAGCGACTGAAGTCCATTTCCGTTAGGTTGTAAAGGCGAGTATTTATCGGGCAAATATGGACCAAGCACGGTCATGTGCTCTTTGGGGCGAATTGCATTTTTGATTTCAGTGAAATTAACCTTTACTTTCCACCCGATGTTTTCCCAATTTTGTCCAGAATTACCAAACTCAATTGGTTTAGGATTTTCCCAGCAATAAGACTGAGCAATACCTATGGCTAAAATTCGTGTGTCTTTGAAAGAAAAAATCAGGTCGCCTGGCGATACCTCGCGCATCGACTCATAAAAGGGATTTCGTGCACCATTTGAATTCCTTTTTGGCGACCATAGGTATCCACCACCTACTTCATGTTTATAGGTTTGATTTTGATTGACCCACCAATATCGCATATGGCCTTTAAACTAATTGAAAACTGACGGCCCTAGGACAACGACTTGCGCCATGATTTGAGCTGCGCTTCTGATTTTTTCCATAAATCCAGTATTTGTAAATCAGACAAGTCAGCTGGGGTCGTAATAAGATCACCATCGAATTCTTTTATAAATTCTTCAGGCGAATGACACAATTCAAAATCGCCAAACATAGCCCCACCTTGGCCATGGTAATACATCGTGAAACAAAGTTCTGCAGGGGGCATCTTTTCAAAATCAATTGTTATTGAGTGCAGAGAGTCCATTGATTCTGATAGCAAGTGTTCAATGTGATTTCTTGCAAAAGTAATGCGGTCAGAATTTTTAATTTTTTTCTTGTTTGTGACTTCTGTGTATTCGATAAGATTTTCATCATTTAAGTGCTCCAAAATGCTGCTTGCATAGATACACGAACTGAGAAGGCCAGTAACAACTTCGTTCCAACCATCAACTTCAAGCCATTCTCCTAGAGGGGTGAGGTCTGGTTCAGGATAGTTGTCGTCCCATAAATGAAGGACGGCTTCTTCTAATATGTTTTGTAAGCTTCGAGGAAATTCCATAGAAATTTTTTGTAGTAATAAATTGTTTGGCTTTGTTGTAAATGATGTTAAATCTGCTCAAAGTCATCGATGATTTTCTTAAAGTGTGGCTTTAGTCGCTCAGGTATGAAATCAGGCAAATTATTTCTTGCACCAAACTTGTTTACCAGCGTGTCTGCAATTGCATACTGATCATACGAATTTACTAATTGTTCAACTGCGTCATTACTCAATATTGGGTCATCCCAGTCAACGTAATCTACATCTACGTCTAAGGTGTCTTCACTAATGTGTTCAGCTAAGGAGTCGCATTTCTCACTGTTTTCCCAAGTGTATTTTTCCTCTACGGTGATAATTTGCACGCAGCCAGGGAAAAACCCTCGATGATTCTCAGGGTCATATCGGAACAAGACCAACGACTCTGAATCAACTCCTTTTTTAGATTCATCACCCACAAAACTTATTTTCACGAAAAGCGAATCATCGACTCTTTTAAAGCTTATAACCTTGAAATCAGCCTGTATGTCATCGAATCGAAAATAGTCGGCTGCCCAGATTTCACGAATCCAATCTGCAATGTCTTCATTTTTGTGTGCCATATCTAGTTCAGCTTTCAATGTCAATATTTGATGAGTGGGAGAAAAACTTAATTTAGTAAAAGCTAAGATGGAATATTAAATTATTCAAAATTTTGGTTTTCAGGAAAACGTAGTAAATCAGGATTTCCTTTTTATTGGTTAGGTTTTTCGGGTCAGGGTAATCAGATGAAGTCGCCCCAGATGTCCAGGATAGAACTTAGCGGTTCTTAAGATCATTTGGCGAGCTTTTGGTGAGCCATATTCGTGGTGTTCAAGGCACATAAATAGGAGCACACCATGTCTTTCTGGCAAATTTTAGGGAACTTCGCGTTCTCAGACTCTGGCGAAACTGTTCACAAAATATCTGACAGTTTGAGCATTTCTACTGAGGGCACTTCTTACACCACAATGGGTTTAACCACCGTCGGGTCTGATGGGTCAGTGTTTATTCAACAAGGGGTGTTTAGCTCAGACGGCAGCACGCGGATGGGGTCTGTGGCTACCGGGTTGGGGGCGGTGTTTGGGCGGGATTAATCAGTTGCTCAATATTGCTTGAGCATTTTCTGCATGGCTTCTTTCACTTGCTTGACCAGCGTGGCGGGGCCCATTACTTTGACGTCGGGGCCTATGCGCAAAATGTCGCCAATTAGCTCGCGTTCGTCGGAGTAGGGCACTTCTAGCGTATAGCTGCCGTCTTTGTGCAGCGTGCCTTTTTGGTCGGGGTGCCATTCTTCGTGTTGCACCCAGCGCGCGCGCTCCGTTGTGAACTTTAGCTCTGCTGTGGCTTTAGCCTGACCACCAAAGATGCCGTAGCCGCTTTGCATTTGCTTCAGCAGCTGTTCGCGGTCAATGTCTTTGGCATCTTTATCAAGCAACATGGTATTTTCGATAGCATCGATAGAGAAACTTCGAATACCGCCACGCAAATGACACCACGCATCTACATACCAGTTATCGCGATAGTGAATCAGTTGCTGCGGAGAAATAATGCGTTTGATAGATTCGCCAGTTTGACGGTTCAGGTGAACGATTTCGATTTGTTTGCGATCGACGGTGGCTTTGGCAACTAGTTCGAACGACTTCAAAGGCATGCGGCGTTTGCCAGCGTGAACCACGCGAATTCGCTCCGCCAAAACGTTGGCATTGGCACCTTGCGTTTCTAGAATTTTGTTTAAACGTGTTTGCAAGGGTTTGAGCTTGGGGCCCAACAGTCCGGGCTCGAGTTGGCCAATCATGGTTTGAATGGTCATGAGGGCCAGCGCTTCTTCTTGGCTAAACCACATGCCTGGCAGTTGTTGCAGACCTTCAGGGTTTTCGAGTTTGTAGCCGCCTAAATCGCGGTCGTAAAGAATAGGCGTGTTTAAACGATCGCGGAACATGGCGAGGTCGCGTTTAAACGTGGCCGATGAGATTTCAAGCTTCTTCAGAATTTCGGATTTGGGCACAGCGGTACGGCCAGTGAACAAGGACTGGTAGGCGTAGTAGCGGTCAATTTCTGCCATGTTGTTGTCTCTGCTTAATTGGTTGTTGTTTTTGTAATTTGTGTCAGTTTAAGAGCAATTTTTTCTCTTCTGCTGAGTCTTTGGGGTTCTGGTGAAGTTCCGTAGTCCAATTTGATGTTTAAAGCCTGGAATTCGCTGGGTTTAAACGTGTTTGCCTGTTTAAACATGCTGCTTTGATGTTTAAACACGGCGCCCAACTGTGTAAACGCAATTTCTGGCGCGGCCAATTGCGTATAAACGCTACCCAGGGGTAGCCAGAGCGAAGCGGAAAGAAGGATGGGCAAGATCATTAATTAGGTGGGTTTCATTGCAGAAGTCCCTACTGTGAGCCACCCTAGGCTCAGCCCTTGAGCCTGCCAGGCTGATCTTTTGTACAGTTCATTTTAATTATTCCCACTCCCCGAGGGGCTCCATTTCGGTTTTGTGTTTTGGGCACAGTGGCGGACCGAATGCTAGGAATTTTTTGTACATGGGCACTTCGAATCCGCATGATTTGCATTTGGCGCGCGGTCTTGGGGAGCGTTTTGATAAGCGGGTGGAAATGTGCAAGCCGCCATGAGGATATGGCCCAAGTTGGGCAGACAACTCTGCCAACTTAACTTTTAGGGCAGGCCCCGCACCAGCGCTTCTCATGGGTCCAACCATGCCCAAACTCAAGGCAATCTTTTTGAACTCTTTACCGTGCTTGTGCTCGCAATCGTCCACAGCGTGGACCAGTTCATGCACCAAGGTGTCTAAAACCAGAACAGGGTCTAACAGGGCAGGAGAAACGAATATTTGGTTACTGTCATGCACGCTGCTTTTGCGTGACCAGCATTGCCCAATGTGATGCTTGCTGCCAGTGCTGGCAAAGCCGCAAGACACTTGGCAGTTGCTGGGGATGATGTGTTGTTTTGCTTGAAAGATGGGGCGTAGGAGTTCAACAGCTGCAAGCAGCCAGGATTCGCGGGTGGTGTGGTTTGTCATGTCGCATTAATTTGCACTGTGGAAGAGTCACTATGCAAAGTGGAAAGCTCAAGGGATGAGCTTGGGGGACTGATCGTTTTTACAGTTGAAATCTGAACCACACAAATTGAAATCAAACTAACTCAACTGCAGCCTTTAATTGACTTGGGCTGCTGTACAGGTAAGCGGCAGTAGTGCTGATGCTGCGGTGCCCAGCTAGCGTTTTCAAAATATGTATGGCAGTACCCTTGTTGGCCAGTGTTGTTAGAAATGTTCTACGGCCACTGTGACTGCTGGCACCTTCAAGTCCGGCGCCTTCGTATAGCAGAGCAAACGTCTGAGCCAAGCTGTTTGCATTAAAGCCAGCACGTATGCTTTTTTGACTTGCAAAAAATGGGTAGCTGCGATCCACGCACTTGGCTTGCACTGCGTAGGCTTGTAATTCCGCTTTAAGCTTTGCGCTTACAAACACAGTACGAGCATGACGACCTTTGGTCATGTCGGGCAGCAAGCGAATCTCATCTTTAATTTCGCCATCTGTGGTTGTGACATCACTCCAGCGCAGGCAAGCTACTTCGCCAATTCTTAAACCTGCCCAGTGTGTGAGCAGCATCATTGATCTGTTACGGGCCGAGTACTTGCGTGTATTGATATGCGTTAACAAGCGCTCAATTTCAGCAGTTGTCAGTGTCTTTGCTTGTGCCATGGTGTTATCTCCTAAATCATTTGTTTGCGTTAATTGCATTGTGTTTTCATATATTTATCTGGACAACCTGAGTCCTGCCATAGTGATGGGCTTCTCTGCTGGAGCATGGAGAAATCAACTGGCTGTGGATAACTTTTTCACGGTTTATTTCTTCAATGATTTCAACGCTCAAACTTTGAAATCTATGAAAAGCTAGATTTCTCGTGATTTTTCTTGGATAACTCACACGAGCTGTGGATAACCAGAACAGATTGAATAGCAAGCCCTACAAGCGCTGATCTGGGTTTTCAGCACTCCGAGTATTCGGGCGGGAAAATCGATGCGCTGTAGGGCTTTTAAACGCGTGGCATTTTGCGAGCAACGACTGAAATTTATGCAAGTAGTGCGATTTGTATCTGCAGCCCGAATGGGTCCTGGAGGTCCAAATTTCTGCGCTGCGGATTTTTTAGGTGGAGTACTTATCAAATCACCATGGTGATTTTTAATCGGTACCCCGCCAAGTTATCGGGTTACCAAATGTCGGTTGTCCATCCGCGTATCTGAAAACAAACTGTAGTTACACAAACAGAAGTTAACTACAGATGAAAAACTTTGATGAAACCCAACTGACACAATTTATTGGAACAACTGGCTATTTCCGTATCAGCCGCAGGCATCTGCTGACAGATGGCACCAAGTACTTGGCAGAAGAAGCCGAGTGCTTTTGGATGATGGATGCAATTGCAAGCCATTTAGTTGAAATTGGCACTGAGGACTGGTTTGTTTCGGTCCGCGTTCAAGTCACGGAGGGTAGGGCTGTAATGATCTACGAGGACGGTAATGATCATGAACACGCCAGGCAGGAGATTCCTTACACTGACTTTCCTCTGAACTCCATCACTCTCTATGCCTGCTGGGATGGCGAGCACTGGGTGATCATGCTACCCAGTGAGTATTGAGCAATTCAGGGCGCTTAAGATATCCACCTATGAGAGCTGATTGCGATTTTACCCAAGCACATTAGATCTGCTTTGGAAGTGATGCGTAATCTCAATATCTAATATATCGCTTAGGTAATTTTGACTGACTTGTGCGAGCTGAATCTTGATTAAATTAGCCGCAAGGTGCGACTAACTTCAGTCACTCCTCGGCTTTGATTTGCTCGCGTTTAATTGTTTGCTCCCATGACGATATGGTTGAAGTAATGCGGGCGGAGAAATCTTCTGGGCTTGATGATCCAGCAACTGCACCCATGTCTTTCAGCGTAGCCTTCAGGTCTGGTGCCTGAAGAACACTCACTAAACTCTCGTTGATTTTCTTGACGACGCTAGCCGGAGTACCGCGAGGTACCAACATGCCATAACCTTGGTTTATTTCAAAATTCGCGAC
>Ga0315908_10000443_pt1 | contig 32980 bp, 35 predicted proteins | sample LakEriMetagenome_12_FD_203520 | JGI IMG/M metagenome (GOLD analysis project Ga0315908, IMG submission 203520) | Freshwater fungal communities from buoy surface, Lake Erie, Ohio, United States - Buoy 4 MA124 | ecosystem: Environmental > Aquatic > Freshwater > Lake > Lake biofilm | place: USA...
TGATGATGGCCGCCGTTATCGCGCACACCAGCGCCATATTGAACAGTTCGGTGGCGTTATACGCGGTCGATTTTCACGACAAATTCATCCGCCCGGTTGCCAACCACTGGCGGCTTGCGGCGATTGTATCGATCATTCTGACGGTCACGTCGATCCTGCTGGTTCCCGTCTATGAAAACGCAAAAAGCATCATCAACCTGTTGCAGCAGCTCAACGGCCTGTCGTCGATGCCGATCCTGTCGGCTTTCATTACCGGGCTGCTGTTCCGGAATATGGATGCACGGGCAGCGATTGCCGGACTGGTTTGGGGCGTTGCGCTTTATGCGTTCCACAATTTCATTTTGTACGTGCCCGACACGCTTTATGCCGGCGAAACATTTTACCAGCATATCGGAATCGGCTGGCTGCATTATATCGACGTCATGGCGATTGTCCTTGTGACCTGTGTGTTGACCGCATTGACGGTGAACCGCATCATCTTTGGCAATCGGGCCGTTTTTATCTGGAGCAAGGAAGGACGCCGGCTTTCGGCGATTGAGGCATGAGCGAATATATCATTGTTATTGACGAAGGCACGACATCAACCCGCGCCGTTCTATTTACCGCCGACGGCACTGCTGTGGATAGCTGCCAGCGCCCGCTGACCCAGCATTATCCGGCGCCGGGCCTTGTGGAGCATGATGCCGAGGAAATCTGGAAACTGACGCTGGAATGCGCGCAGACCATTATTGCAAAAGCAGGCGGTGCGGACCGCATTGCGAGCATTGGCATCACCAACCAACGTGAGACGATTGTGTTCTGGGACAAGCGCACGGGTAAGCCGCTTGCCCCTGCGATTGTATGGCAGGATCGCCGCACCGCAGACATATGCGCGGCGCTGAAGGAACAAGGCGAAGAAGCGGTTGTTCAGGCCAAAACCGGCCTTTTACTCGATCCCTATTTCTCTGGCTCCAAAATCGGATGGGCCTTGGAAAACTGGCCGCAGCTAAAGGATGCGAGCGCGCATCTCGCGGTTGGCACGGTCGAAAGCTATCTTGTGTTTCGTCTGACGGGCGGCAGCCATATCACCGATGCAACCAACGCATCACGCACAGCGTTGATGGCGATTGGCAGCGGCGGATGGGACGACGGCCTTACCGACCTGTTCGGCGTACCGCGCGACATATTGCCCGAAATAACCGACTGTGCAGGCGATCTTGGCACGACATTGCCGGAACATTTTGGCGGACCAATCCGCATTGCGGGTATGGCGGGTGACCAACAAGCGGCCACCATCGGCCAAGGCTGCTTTGCCGTTGGCCAGACCAAGGCAACATTTGGCACGGGCGCGTTTGTGCTGACGCAAACGGGCACAACATTGCGCCAGTCACGCAACCGTCTGCTGTCGACGATCTTATATCAATTGGGTGGTGAGCGGCATTACGCGCTGGAAGGATCGGTATTTGTCGCAGGAAGCCTCGTCCAATGGCTGCGCGATGATCTGGGCCTTATTGCGCATGCTGCGGACACCGAAACATTGGCGCGCAGCGTTACCGATAATGGCGGCGTATATCTTGTACCCGCATTGTCCGGCCTTGGCGCGCCACATTGGCGTCCGGATGCGCGGGCAAGCATTAGCGGTCTGAGTTTCTCCGCGACGAAGGCGCATGTCGCCCGCGCCGCGCTGGAGGCGATGGCCCACCAGACCCATGACCTGAAAACAGCATTTGCAGCAGACGGTGCCGATTGGGCGGAACTGCGCATTGACGGCGGCATGGTTGCCAATGACTGGATGGCACAAGACCTCGCCGACATGCTCGCGATAGATGTCGAACGTCCGGCCTTTGTCGAAACGACGGCACTTGGCGCCGCAATGCTCGCTGCCGTTGGATGCGGGATGTATAAGTCGCTTGAGGATGCCGCGGTCATGCGCGGCGGCGTGCAGCGCTTTATACCCAATATGGAAAAGCATGCACGCGACGCGCGGCTGGCCGGTTGGTCAGACGCCCTTGCGCGCGTCCTCCAATAGGCCAAGTCCCAGTTCACAACATCTTAACCATCTGACTGCAATGTAGAGCTGCCCATGTAGCGGACGACATCGACAGGACCAAAAGATGGATAATTTGCGCGGATTTGAACCGTTTGGATCAGACCTTGATGCTGATTTGCCCGCTTATGCCCTCTTTGAGGACGAAGACGCAGCAATAGAACCGCCGCCAATCATATCTGGCGACGACCGCCGGATGCAGGTTCGCGCGTTAAATTTTTGGACGTCGCAGCTGCACGACAAAAATTTCCCAAGCATCGAAGAACTCGAACCATCGGCCATCGTTAAGCTGGTTTTTGGCGCAGGCTATGACAAGACCCGCTTAACCGAATTTGCCACAGCGCTTCAATTTGCGCAGCGCCATGCTGTTCCGATGGGAACGCTCGCCACTATTCTTGCTGGCTTTGACGGCGGATTGAAAGCCATTGTCGCCGCCGAACGTCGCGCCAAGAAAATCGCTGCAGGCGACGAACCGGCCACGGCGGCAACCGATGACCCACGCGCGCGTTTACGATCGGCGCGCAAGCGTGACCTCAGCGAATTTGCGGGCGCAGGCGACGAATTTGTCCTGCTCGTTGCCCGCCGCGATGCCGATGGCAGCGTTGCGATTGTCGGCTCGGTTCAAGGCGACGCCATGTTCACTGAAAAGGCATTGCGCAAAGCCGACGTCTGACTTGTTTCGCAGGGCATTAATGCTTAACGCGTTGGTCAGATGACCGATGCTCTTGCCCTTGATTATGCCCAACGCCTGATTTTCTGCGAAAGCGTTACGCCAGCGCAGGGCGCCGTATTTGACGCGCTGGAGGATATGCTGAAGCCGTTGGGTTTTCGCGTTGACCGCTTTGTATCAGGCAGTGGTGATGACAATCCAGCGCATGGCGCGCCTGTCGAAAATCTGTTTGCCATTCGCGAATCCGGCGGGCGTCACTTCGCCTTTGCCGGGCATCTTGATGTCGTGCCGCCGGGCGCTGGCTGGGCAAGTGATCCTTTCATTCCGCAGATAAAGGGTGATTTGCTTCACGGTCGCGGCGCAGTCGATATGAAGGGCAGCATCGCGGCATTCGTCGCAGCATTGCACGAGATCCCCGCTGACGCAGGAACAATCAGCCTGATCATTACGGGCGATGAAGAAGGGCCCGCGATTTACGGCACCCGCGCCTTAATCGATCATATGCAAGCACTCGGCACGATCCCCGATGCCTGTCTTGTCGGCGAACCCACCAGCGTGAACCGGCTTGGCGACATGATGAAAATCGGCCGCCGCGGGTCCGTGAACATGTGGATTTCAGTTGCAGGCACGCAAGGCCATGTCGCCTATCCGCATTTGGCCGACAACCCCATCCCCAAGCTCGTGGCGATATTGTCGGAGATCGAAGCGATTACGCTCGATGCGGGCACCGACTGGTTCCAGCCAAGCAATATTGAGATCACGGACCTGACTGTCGGCAACAAAGCGACCAACGTCATTCCGGCAAAGGCAGAGGCCCGGTTGTCGATCCGGTTCAACGACCTGCAACGCGGCGAGGCGCTCGTTGCGCGGATGCAAGAGCTTGTCGAAAAGGGCGGCGGCAAGCTGACCGCCATGATTTCGGGCGAGGCGTTCCTGACCCCGCCGGGCGAACTGTCGGCGGCCATTTCGGAGGCTGTTGAGGGCGTTATGGGCATAAAGCCCGAACCATCGACCACGGGCGGAACTTCCGATGCGCGGTTCCTGACGAAAATCTGCCCAGTCGTTGAATTCGGCCTGTGCAACGCAACGATGCATAAGTTGGACGAAGCGGTCGCCATTTCGGACCTCACTGCGCTCACCGAAATCTACCGGCGCGTCGCGATCCGGATACTGGGTAGTTAGGGTCGGGACCTAGCTTTTCAGCATGATATACAGCGCGCCTGCGCCGCCATGCCGGGGGTGCGCGTTGCGGACCGCAGAGATGCTCCTTGCGTGGCGTGACGCCGCCAGCCAATCGCGGACAACGGCGGCAATCGCGCCCCTGCCCTGACCACTCGCCCGATCATGCGCGCGTTGCTTGCCAGTGACCAACAGAACGACCTTCATCTTTTGCGCTATTGCCTGTTCAAGCGCCCCATCCAGTCGCGCATAGGCACCCGACAATGACGCGTCGTGCAAATCCACGCTGACATCGGGCATGATGCTGCCGCGCGCGATCCGTCGGTCCCAATGGCCATCCAGATTGTGCGGAACAGGCGCAATCTTGCTTGGTTGTGCAGGAGCAATCTTGGCAGGTTCGCTACGTATCGGCTTCGGCTTGGCATTCAGATGCTTGGCCAAGAGCGCTTTGTCCGACGCGGCCGCAGCCACTGGCGGCACCTTTGGTTTGGTGGCGTGCATAGGGCTGACCGTGGCGATAACTTTCCCCCACAGTGCCTTTTCATTGCTGTCCAAATGCCGCGCCATGGCGAATTTATAGTCCGAGCCGGGTGACTGCCGCCTTGGGTAAGAAAATCAGCGCCGCGCCGCGTGCCGCCATACCGCCCGCGATGGCACGTGCACGGTCACCGGCACCCCAAAATGTATCAATCCGGTTTGCGCCCTTGATCGCGCCGCCGGTGTCTTGGGCAACCCAGATACCGTTCGGTTCGGCCCGGTCCATCGACAGCCACAGTGGCGCGCCGAGCGGGATAAACCTGACGTCAACTGCGACGCTTGCCTCGCCTACGACAGGGTAGCCCATTGCGCCAAGCGGCCCAGCGCCCGTCAATTCGCGGAAAAACACAAAGCTTTTATTTTCCTGCATCACTTTGCGGCCCTCTTCGGGATTGGCACGCAAATGGGCCACAATGCCCTGCATCGAACCATCGGTGATGAGGCCGCGATCCTTCATCAATCGGCCAATGCCGGTGTAGCCACGCCCGTTTTGGCTTTCATAGCCAATGCGCATCACGCCGCCATCGGGCAGCCTTAACCGCCCTGACCCCTGAATTTGCAGGAAGAAGAATTCGATAGCATCATTTGCATATGCGATTTCAAGGCCGCGTCCTGTCAAAGAAGCATTTTCAATCGCGGCACGGTCATCATATTGCACCAACTTGGTGCCGTTGACTTTGCCGCGGATGTTCTTGCCCTTTAAATCATCGGAGAACTGCCCAAGGTCGACATCAATCAGGTCAGGTGGCCGTTTGTAGACCGGCACTTCACAACCCGCCTGCCGCGTGCGGCAGCCGGCGATTTCGGGCTCATAATAGCCTGTGGCGAACGCTTTGCCGTTACCGACTTGCACCGCGTCCATATAAGCCGCGAAGAAGGATATCGCGTCACCCGTCCATGTTTTTACGGCGTCGCAGGCGGGAATCCAATCGGCACCTTGGGTAAGGCCACTGCTGTCATTGCGCCGAACGAGGCCCGGACAGCTGGTCTTGAAACTATCCATGGCAAGCTGGGCCTTGCGTGCATCAACCGGCAACGATCCAATTTCTGGACCACGCACAACGCCTAAGCTGGCCGCCGTGGTGCCGTCGCCGGTTTGCACAGGCGCGGCCAGCGTTACCGCGGGCGTGGATGGAATGGGCTCGGCTGCCTTTTCCGGCAATATCGCATCAGGCGATGGACGTGATGCGCCCGTCGATGCGGTCGGCACCCCATTGGGAATGATGCCGCCGGAACAAGCGGACAGGGTAAGAGCGGACAAGCCTAAGGCAAAAAGGGCGCGTTTCATCGCCCGGGTGAATCAGACCGAGTCGGTTTCGTCAAGCTTCCAGTTGCGGCCGCCTGACTTAACATCGCGCATGAACGTCCAGATATCATGCGTTTCAACAGCGTCGGTCATCGAACCGCCGATGATATTGCCATCGGCGTCCTTCACCATCGCGGCGATGTCGGCATCAAACCGAACGGTAACACGCGCCATTGGATGGTCGTAGCTTGCATCCAAAACACGCACTTCGTCGATACGCACCAATCGGTTCGCCAATGTCTCACCGCGCGCGTCGCGACCATCAATAGCCTCGGCAAAGCTTTCAAATACATCATCGTCGCACAGGAAACGCAGCGCTTCCTTGTCACCACGCCAATAGGCCTCAAGCACCATTTTGTAGGCGGTTTTGGATCCTTCGACGAACAGCCCGAGATCAAAGCTCCGGTCCGCATTGGCAATTGCCTTGATGCCGCTTTGCGCAGCCATGTCGACATTTGAGATTTCGTTCGCTGGAACTACCGCCGCGGCATCGCTGCCTGCCGACGGCTGGCGCAGCATAGGCTGCGCAGTCGTTTCAATCGGACGGCGCGCAACGGGTTCCTGTTCGTGACCCGTGCGCTTACCCAGCACAGAATAAAGCCGAAGGCCGAGGAACGCTGCAACAAGAGCAAGCAATACAATAGTGAACGTCACAACGCCTCCATGCGCCAAATAAGTCCGGCATAAATTTCGATGGTATGGAATATCGCCCATCCCGCTCCGCCTCAATACCATATAAGCACTAATGTTGCGGGTTCAAAGGGCTTTACCTAAAGAAAAGTGCGGCTTGCCGCATGTGCAACAATGATTGCCCTTTGTCGGTCACCCTGCTAGGCGCGACGGCCAATAGGGGCGCGATTTGGCGTCCATGACAATCAATAGGAAAGCACGACATCACATGGCTGACGAAGCAGGCACCATCGTTTCGGAAAATGTAAAAGCTAATGGCGCAGATACCGCACCGGCAGTGGGTATGTTGAACCAGTATATCAAGGACTTGTCGGTAGAAAACCCGAATGCTCCGCACAGCTTTAACTGGGACGTGACACCGCAAATCGACGTCCAGGTGAACATTCTGGCCAATGCCATCACGGATGAAGTGCACGAAATCACCTTGAAACTCGCGGTCAAAGCCGAAAGCGACAATGGCGTCCATTTCTCGGTCGAACTCGAATATGGCACGCTATTTGGTCTGCGCAATGTCAGCGACGAGCAAGCCCACCCGTTCCTTTTCGGTGAAGCGCCGCGTTTGATGTTCCCATTTGCACGCCGGATTGTTGCCGATGCTGTTCGCGATGCAGGCTATCCGCCGCTCGTTCTCGAACCGATCGATTTCAACGCATTGTATATCCAGCAGCTCACGCAAGCACAGCAGATGGCAGAAACGCAGCCTGCAGGCGAAGCCTGAGGCCGTAGGCACCAGGTGAACATATGAGCCTGGTTCGAAATAGCATTACCATTGGTGGGCTGACTTTGGTCAGCCGCGTGCTTGGCCTATTGCGCGATATGTTGATGGCACGCTACGTCGGTGCAGGCCTTGCGTCCGACGCATTCCTGATTGCGTGGCGGTTGCCCAACCTGTTCCGTGCATTGTTCGCTGAAGGCGCATTCGCGGCGGTTTTTGTCCCTCTGTTCAACAAGAAAATGACCGAGGCGGAACGCGAAAAGGCACAAACAGGCCTCAACGCTGCGCGCACATTCGCGAGCCAGGTGCTGTCGGTGCTGTTTCCATTTCTGGTGCTGTTCACGGGGCTCATGATGCTGGCGGCGGGTCCGGTTGTCTGGGCCATGACTGGCGGCTTCCCCGATGGCGGGCCGGAGAAATTTGCGCTCGCACGCCATCTCACGATTATCACCTTTCCCTATCTCGCGCTTATCTCGTTGGTGTCGCTGCTTGGCGGCATATTGAATTCGCTGAACCGTTTCTGGGTCAATGCCGCCGCGCCGATATTGCTGAATATCTGCATGATTATCGCGCTGATTTTCTTCCGTGGTGACAGCGAAATTGAAACGGCGGTCACGCAAGCCATTGCCGTGACCGTATCCGGCGCGCTCCAATTGCTGTGGCTGATGTGGGCATGCCACCGCGCAGGGGCCAGCCTGAAGCTTGCATGGCCGCGCCTAACGCCTGACGTAAAACTGATGCTCGCCTTGATTGCGCCAGCCGCGATTGGCCAAGGTGCTATTCAGTTCAACCTTCTTATCTCCACGTCGCTCGCGGCGCGGTTCTTGCCAGAAGGGTCGGTATCCTGGCTCTATTATGCGGACCGTTTGAACCAGTTGCCATTGGGTTTGATTGGCATCGCGATTGGCACGGCGATCCTGCCTGCGCTTTCGCGGCAAATCGCCGGTGCCGATAGCAAGGCGGCGTCCGATACGCAGAATCGTGCTGTCGAGCTTGCCTTGTTCTTTGCGATGCCCGCGACGGCGGCGCTGATTGTTTCCGCGATACCAATCGTCCATGGCATATTTGAACATGGCGCATTCACGGCCGCCGACACACAGGGGACGGCCGCTGTCCTGATAGCTTTCTCAGCTGGCGTTCCGGCTTATGTGCTGATCAAGGTACTGACGCCCGGATTTTACGCGCGCAGCGATACCAAAACGCCGCTGCGGTTGGCTTTGTGGTCGATGTTGGTGAACCTTATCGGTAACCTCATTCTCATTTGGCCGCTGGCACATATCGGCGTTGGCGTTGCGACTGCGATATCGGCTTGGGTCAATGTCGCGTTGCTGTGGTTCACTTTGCGCAAACGCGGGCATATCGCGGTCGATGCGCGGCTCAAGCAAAAGGCGTGGCGCATTGTTCTGGCTGCAGCATTAATGGGTGTCGCGCTGTTTTTCGGCAATGAAATCATTGAAGACCAATTGGGCACGGGATTGTGGCGACGCATCGCTGTGCTGTCGGTTCTCGTCAGCGCTGGTGGCGCTGTATATGCGCTGGCCATATTGCTGTTCGGCGCTTACCGAATTCAAGAATTGAAATCCCTGTTCCGTCGGCGTTCAGCCTCGCCCGCGGCCAATACAAGCGAGTAATCATCATGCGCGTCGTTTCTGGCATTCAACCCACCGGCAATCTGCATTTGGGCAATTATCTGGGTGCGATCCGCAACTGGGTGAAAATGCAGGATGAAATGGAATGCCTGTATTTCCTTGCCGATTTGCACGCGATTTCCATGCCGCATGATCCGGCCGAACTGACGGCGAACACCCGCGAGATGGCCGCGGCCTTGCTCGCGTGCGGACTGGACACCGACAAGGCGATATTGTTCAACCAAGCTCAAGTTCCTGCCCATGCGGAGCTACAGTGGTTGTTGACGGGCACAGCGCGCATGGGTTGGCTAAACCGCATGACGCAGTTCAAAGACAAGTCAGGCAAGAACCGCGAAGGCGCGAGCATTGCGCTGTTCACTTACCCCGTGCTTCAGGCCGCAGACGTCTTATTGTATCAGGCGACACATGTTCCGGTCGGCGAAGACCAAAAGCAGCATCTGGAACTTGCGCGCGACATTGCCCAGAAATTCAACACGGACTTCGGAAACGGCACCGATATCTTCACCTTGCCCGACCCCATCATTCCCAAAGAAACCGCGCGCATCATGTCCCTGCGCGACGGAAGTTCGAAAATGTCGAAGTCGGATCCAAGCGATATGAGCCGGATTAACCTGATCGACGATGCCGACACGATCCTGAGCAAAATCAAAAAGGCCAAGACCGATCCGGAGCCGCTTCCGTCAGAAACATCTGGCCTGGAAGGCCGCCCCGAGGCGAAAAATCTTGTCGGTATTTACGCCGCCTTTGCCGAAGAAACCGTTGAGGCAACCCTATCGCGCTTTGGTGGTCAGGGCTTTGGCGCATTCAAACCGGCATTGGCCGAAATCGTCATTGAACATCTGCGCCCCATTTCGGCGCGCTTCGCTGTTCTGAAGGATGATCACGAGCAAATAGACGCTGCGCTTGCCAAGGGGGCAGCGAAAGCGCGTGAACTTGGCGGGCCAACGTTGAAGGCAGCCTACGCTGCGCTTGGTCTCCTGCGCTAAATTGTGCTCTGATACCGTTCAACCACAGTTCAGCGAAACTATCCTAAACAAAACGCGTTATGCTATGGACGGCGCTCGGTCGCTGCTTTGAGGATTTGAAATGATAAAAAAGGTCGTAACTTTTCTTGCCCCCATAGCATTGCTGGCACTTGGTGCTTGTGCAACACCGTTTAACGCTGATGTCTCACGTTTTCAGCAATTGCCCGCGCCGCAGGGCCAGACATTTGTTATCCGCGCGGCCAACCCGGAGTATGCAGGCGGCATTGAATTTGGCCAATACGCAGCTTTGGTGGCAAGTGAGCTTCAGGAAATTGGTTATGTGCCCGCGACTGGAACAAATGCAGATATGACCGTGTCGCTCGATTATGCGGTCGATCAGGGCAAGGAACGCAACATCGTTCGCCAAGATCCGTTTTATGACCCTTATTGGGGCTTTGGCAGCTTTTACCGGCCCTATGTCGTGCGCACCCGTCGCGGCGCGCGCTACGTCGTCGGCTATTATGATCCATTCCTGTATAGCGGCTTCAACCGCCCATATGAAATCGATAGCTTCACGGTATTCACGGCCAATCTCGACATGAAGATTGACCGCAACGGCGACGGCAAGCGCTTGTTTGAAGGCAAGGCGGAAGCCAAGTCACGGTCAAACAAGCTGCCTTATCTGGTACCAAATCTGGTTGAGGCGATGTTTACAGGATTTCCCGGCAATGGCGGCGAAACGGTCCGTATCTCGGTTGCGCCAGAGGAAAAGCGCTAACGCTTTCAACTAAACACGCTGCAAACTCAGCTAAGCGTGCGGATCAGACCCCGCAACTCAGCTCGGTTTGGCCATAGGCCGTGCCCTCACCGCGGGTGCCGGATATGCCGGCGTACAGTTCAGTTGCCTTGAATATGCCATCGGGCCCGATGTTAAATCCATTGTCGCGAAAAACGGCGATGACCTTCGCTGGCGGGTCCGCGAAATATAGCGACTGCGATTCATAATGCTGCCCCAGCGCCGTGAGCGACAACCCATCAAATGAACGGCGCAGGCGCACATAGCTGCTTTTGCCTTCAACCTTGGCATAGGCTTTTTCGCGTGCAGCCTCGTTGGCATATTCCTTGGCTTCCAATGCTTGCCATTGCGCCCGAAGCTGCGCACCAATTTTGGTAAATTCCGAGCCGATTTCGCCGCTAAAGGCACATGTTTGCGGATTAAAGCCAATGGCAATGGGCTTGCCGCCCAAGCGCGCCAATATGGACTTGCCATCGGCCAGATAGCCGTAGCGATTATCCGGAAGCTTCACCTCAATGAAATTGTCGGCGGTAAGGCCAACCAGCTTTAGCTTAGTATCTGCACGCACACGATCCATCAGCGCGCTGTCCGGCGCCGTAGTCGCCCACATATCAACGGGCATATCCACAATCCATGATTGATCGTTCAGCAAGGTGACAAGCTCGGGTGGTTTCGACGGTGAAAGATTGACCATCGCGACAAAGCCATTGCCGTCGCTCAATTCAATCCAGCCATCGGCTGGCGCTGAACCCCGCTGAACGACACCCGTCAATTGCGACCCGCGCGGCAATTTGCCCAATATGACGCTGGCAGACGTGCTCGGCTTGTCGCGAATATTCGCGTCGGTCATTGTGAAGAAAATTTCGGCCGCGGCGGCCGCGTCTGCGCTCTGATCGGCCGTTGGCGTTACCGAACCATTCTGCATGTCATCAAGGACGAACAACCAAAAGTATAAACCCGCAAAAACCAGCAGAATAGCAAGGGCAGCGACAGGAATCACCCGTGAACGTTTAGGGGCAGCCCGGGACAAAGTCCGCGCTTTCCGCGAAGCGCCGCACTGGCCACAAAATAGCGCGCGAACCGCATTTGCCGACCCGCATGACGCACAAGATTGTCCCATTGCACCCTCTCCGAATCCCTATCAGTGGATAGGCTCTGGAAAGGATGTTGAAAAGGGGTGGATTACGCTTCGAGCTGACGGAGCAGCGCGCGGACATCATTGTCCATGTCGCTGTCCTGCTGACGCAAACCTTCGACCAAGCGCACGGCGTGAATTACCGTCGAATGGTCACGTCCACCAAATTTGCGTCCGATTTCTGGATAGCTGCGTGGTGTCATGACCTTGGCGAGATACATGGCAACCTGACGCGGACGGACAACGGCGCGCGCACGACGCTTCGATGACATTTCGCTCCGGTCGATGCGATAATATTCGCATACCGCACGCTGGATTTCGTCGATTGTGATACGGCGGCGGCACGCGCTCAAAATATCTTTCAGCTGCTCTTCCGCCAACGTCCGGGTAACGGGCTTGCCGGTCAACTGGGCATAAGCCAGCAACTTGTTCAGGCCACCTTCGAGTTCACGCACATTGCGGCTGATGGTGCGGGCCAGAAATTCGATCACATCTTCACCAACTTGCGCTTCAGGCATGTTGGCAAGGCGCTGCTCGAGAATCAGGCGGCGCAGTTCAAGGTCAGCGGGTTGAATGTCTGCGACCAGACCCATCGACAGGCGCGACAGGATGCGCTGATCCACGCCGTCAAGCGCTTGCGGCGCACGGTCGGCAGCAACGACGAGGCGTTTGCCCGCACCGATGATGGCGTCGATGGTGTGGAGGAACTCTTCCTGCGTCGATACCTTGCCGATGATGAACTGGATGTCGTCAATCAACAGCACATCGACAGCCCGCAAGCGCGCCTTGAACTCCATGACTTCCTTGCGACGCATCGCGGTCACAAATTCCATCATGAATTTTTCCGCAGACATATAAATGATCTGCGCGTCGGGGTTCACTTCGGCATAAGCATGACCGATGGCATGCATCAGGTGGGTTTTGCCCTGACCCGTTGCCGCTTGAAGATAAAGGGGATTGAAAAGCGGCTTGTCTTTCGACGCCACACGTTCTGCAGCGCTGAGCGCGAGAACATTGGTTTGGCCTTTGACGAAATTCGCAAACGTCATGCGCGGATCAAGTGCGGAACGTGGCGGCAGAGCGTCATTCGCAGCTTGCGCGACAATGCGTTCGGCATTTGTGGATGCACGGAGCAATTCGACGCGCGGTGCACCGGGGCGTGTGCGGATTTTCAGCTGCTTCACGCTGCTATTGGTGCTCGACCACGCCAAACGCAGGCGATCAGCATAATGATCAGACACCCAGCTTGCGGAAAAATCGGAAGGCAAAAGAAGTTCGAGCGTACCCGTCAAGTCACAAAAGTCGCCAAGGGTGATTGAGCGAATCCATTGGCCATATATTTGCGCGCCCAAATCGCGGCGCAAGCCGGATGAGATTGTCTGCCAATCGGCATCAAAACGGGATTTCAACGTCAGGCCGGCATTTTCGCCATGTGGTTGATCTAATGTCATCTGCGATACTGCTTTATCTTCGGCCAACGTGCCTGCCCCCAATTTTCCACCCCATCCAGACCAACACAACCGCGCGCTATCTGCCCACATGCGAAACACACAGACAGTAACCGTGCATTTGTTGCCAAATGCAGCAGTCGCGATGTCCGATTCTCCATGTGAGGCACTGCCCGACTGTCGTCATGCATTGCTGGAAACAGTTTCTTAGACCGCTCGAAACGAGTCGATCAAGTGCAGTGCTGCAAAAAAAATGAAATAAATGGCATTGACTCGGCAACAGCCAAGTAAATGCGTTAATTAATTTATAAGCATCTAATTTTGCTCACTTTTTTGCGAAAACCCCTGTGGATATCCGCCGAATCGCGGGAAATCCGTCGCCTTTGCCTTTGTGACAGTGGGCAATAAAAAACCCGCCGGGATAATGGCGGGTTTCAAATTTTAAGGCTGGACCAGCCAGCCTGTGAAATATGGGTTAGGCGAGACCGCCAACCGCCTTTGTGAGGCGACCAAATTTGCGCGATGCTGTGTTCTTATGCAGAACGCCCTTGGATACGCCACGCGCCAATTCAGGCTGTGCAGCAGCGAGTGCAGCAGCGGCTGCCGACTTGTCACCAAGTTCAATCGCCGACTCTACCTTTTTGATAAAGGTACGGATGCGGCTGACGCGTGCGCCATTCACTTCGGTGCGACGCGCATTGCGACGGATACGCTTTTTTGCTTGCGGCGTATTGGCCATTTTTGTCCTCGAATTTCGATATTTGCGGAGACGTCTTTATGAAACACGTCCGTTGAAGGAGCGGCCCTTAACCCTGCCCGACAGATTCGTCAACCTCGAAATACCGCACTATCGCTGACATTTCGCGCAGTAAAAGGTCGAACGCCCCGAATCAACGCGCCGTTGAACAGGCGCGCCGCAACCGCAGTCCTGCCCTTCGCGGCCATAGACGCGCCAATCCTTGGCAAAGTAGCCCAGTTCCCCGTCCGGTGCGGCGAAGTCACGCAACGTCGATCCGCCAGCCGCGATTGCCGCCGTCAGCACCTCTTTGATCGCCACAACAAGCCGAACAAGCCGGGGCTTGCTAATCGAGCTGGCTGGCGCCCGCGGATCAATGCCCGCCATGTGCAGCGCCTCACACACATAGATATTGCCCAAGCCCGCGACGATATTCTGGTTGAGCAACATCGCCTTAATAGGGGCTTTGCGGTCATGCAGCGCGTCTCGCAGCACATGTGCATCAAATGCCAGTGACAAAGGCTCCGGACCCATTTTTTCAAAAAAGCGATAGCTGTCCAATTGGGACGAATCGATAACATCCAGCGAACCAAAGCGGCGGTGGTCATTCAAAGCCACAACCCGGCCGCTGGCTGTTTCCAAAATGAAGTGATCGTGCTTTTCGATTTCCGCAGGGTCAACGCGCCATCGTCCGGACATGCCCAAATGGAATATCAACGTATCCTCTCGATCGGTATGGATAAGGCCATATTTGGCGCGCCGCCCAAGCGTTTCGATTCGCGCGCCCGTCAGCCGCTGACGCAGATCGACCGGGATGGGCCAGCGCAAGTCCGCACGGCGCGGTTCCGCGCGAACGATCATCTCGCCTTCAAGCACCGAACGCAGGCCGGCGACTGTGGTTTCCACTTCAGGTAATTCTGGCATATCGTTTTGCACCTAACAGCCTTTGCGGCTGGCGCAACAATCGGCTAGAGGCTGCAGAATGAATGATACGGTATCCTTTGGCTATGAACAGGTTAGCCCTGAAGAAAAGACAAAACGCGTAGGCGGCGTCTTTTCGAATGTCGCGCGCAAATATGACATCATGAATGATGCGATGTCCGGCGGCATGCACCGGTTGTGGAAAGACACCTTTGTCCGCCGTGTAAAGCCGCGCGAAGGGGAGGATATCCTCGATATGGCAGGCGGAACGGGCGACATCGCTTTCCGCATGGAAAAATCAGGCGCGCAGGTCACCGTATCCGACATTAATGAAGACATGTTGGACGTCGGTATGGAGCGCGCGATGAAGCGCGGGATCGACAGCCTGATCTGGTCCCCGCAAAATGCCGAAACGCTCAGCTTTCCCGATGCGCATTTTGATGCCTACACAATTGCCTTTGGCATCCGCAACGTCACCGACATTCCCAAGGCGCTGCGCGAGGCACATCGCGTGCTGCGTTATGGTGGCCGCTTCTTCTGCCTCGAATTTTCGACCGTTGAATGGCCTGGGCTTGCACAAATTTACGACGTCTATTCGGACAAGCTTGTCCCTAAGCTCGGCAAAGCCATTGCGGGTGATGAGGACAGCTATCGATACCTCGTCGAATCGATCCGCCGCTTCCCCGACATGCAAAACTTTAAGCGCATGATTGGCGAAGCAGGTTTTGTGCAAACGAAGGTAGAACCCATTTTGGGCGGACTTGTCGCCATTCATAGCGGCTGGAAGGTTTAACTTCCGCGCTGATGACACGTCCCGCAACCCATATTTTCCGTTTGCTCAAATGGGGCCGCATTCTTGCGCGCCACGGCGCGCTGCGCGGTATCGAAGCTGACCGGAACACGCCGCCGCAAGTTAAACGCCTTTGCCGCATCGCGCGCATCGGAACGCGTCAGCCCAAGGTACCCGATTATGCCGGCGCCTTTCGCGCCATTGGCCCTGCGGCCATCAAGCTTGGGCAAACGCTGGCCACCCGTCCTGATATCATCGGTGAAGAAGCGGCCCGCAATCTGCTGTCGCTTCAGGATCAGCTACCGCCAGCGCCGTTCGATCTTGTGTACGCACAGATCGACAGCAGCTTAAATAAACCCGCTGCAGAGCTGTTTGAATATATCGATCCCGTGCCCGTAGGCGCAGCCTCCATCGCGCAGGTGCACCGTGCAAGAACTTCCGAAGGCACGGACGTCGCTGTCAAAGTCCTTCGCCCGGGCATTCGCGAACAATTTGCCCGCGACATTGAAACCTATGAATGGGCCGCGGCACATCTGGAAGCATTGGGCGGCGAAGCGGCGCGCTTGCGACCGCAGCTTGTCATTGCAAACCTGAAACGCTGGACATTGCGCGAGCTCGATTTACGCCGCGAAGCCGCGAGCGCGTCAGAGCTGAAAGATGCCATGGTCGCCGTGGACGGCTATATGATCCCGGCCATTGATTGGGACCGGACCTCTGGCCGCGTGCTCACACTTGAATGGGTCGATGGCGTGAAGATTGCCGATATCGATGCGTTAAAAGCCGCTGGCCATGATCTGAACAAAATGGCCGAGAAGCTCGTGCTGACATTTTTGCGGCAGGCGATTTCGGAAGGTTTCTTCCACGCCGACATGCATCAGGGCAATTTGTTCGTTCGCGCAGATGGCACGATTGTCGCCATCGATTTCGGCATCATGGGCCGCATCAACCGGCAGGCGCGTTTTTGGCTTGCGGAAATCCTCTACGGATTGACCACCGGCAATTATAAGCGCGTCGCCGAAATCCATTTCGAAGCAAAATATGTGCCGAGCTATCATAATGTCGATGAATTCGCGACCGCCCTGCGCGCTGTTGGCGAACCGACACGCGGCAAGCCCGTGAGCGAATTGTCAGTAGGGCAAATGCTCGACAGCCTATTCGCCATCACCCGCGACTTTGACATGCAAACGCAGCCGCATTTGCTGTTGTTGCAAAAGACGATGGTCATGGTCGAAGGCATCGCGACCTCGCTGAACCCAAGCATCAATATGTGGGATGTCGCCGCACCCTATGTGCGCGAATGGATTCGTGGCGAGCTTGGCCCCGAAGCTATGCTCGCCGACGGTATTCGCAAGCAAGCCGAAACCTTGCAGATGATACCCGACATCATTCGCCGCCTGGACGAACAGCTTCCCCGCAAAGGCGGCGCGCCGGAACCACCCCCGCTTCCGCCCGTACAGCTGATTTGGGAACGTAGTGGCAAAAGCAACGGCTGGCGCTATTTTGTTGTTGCCTTGTTGGCCGGCGCCATTGGCGCCGCGGGCATGTGGGCAGCAGGATTAACCTGATGACTGAAAAACGCGTCCTCTTGATCGTTAGCGGCGGCATCGCTGCTTACAAAGCGCTGGAACTTGTGCGCTTACTGAAGCGTCAGGGCGTTGCCGTACGCGCAGTGATGACGAAAAGCGCGGCCGAATTTGTCACGCCGCTTTCGATGGGCGTCATGACCGAAGACCAAGTATATGGCGACATGTTCGACCTGAAGGAAGAACGTGAAATCGGGCATATTCAGCTCAGCCGTCAGGCCGACCTTGTGGTGATTTGTCCCGCCACGGCCAATATCCTTGCCAAGATGGCCGCGGGCATCGCTGATGATTTGGCGACCACCATTTTGCTCGCAACGGACAAGCCCGTTCTGGCGGTTCCGGCGATGAATGTCCGCATGTGGAACCATCCCGCGACGCAGCGCAACTTGGCGCAGCTGCGCGCCGATGGCGTGCTCATCATGAACCCGGATGAAGGGGCCATGGCGTGCGGCGAATTCGGCCCGGGCCGCCTGCCCGAACCGCCCGCCGTCGCCGAACAGATTTGCAGCATGCTGAGCGTGCCCTTCAATACGCAGCTGGCATCGGGCCGTTCACCGACCACCATGCCAAGCGCAACGCCGCTTACCGCGCAACCCGATTTTGCCGATGTCGAACATCGTCCGTTGTTTGGCAAACGCGTTCTTGTGACCGCTGGACCAACGCATGAGGCGATTGATCCCGTGCGCTACATCGCCAACCGCTCGTCGGGGCGTCAGGGTTTCGCGATTGCAGCAGCAGCGGCTGATCTGGGGGCTGAGGTCATACTGATAGCTGGCCCCGTGCATCTGCCGACACCGCCTGGTGTCTTGCGCATTGATGTCGAAACCGCGCTGGAGATGCAGGCCGAGGTTGAGAAAGCCCTGCCCGTCGACGCCGCAATCATGGTTGCCGCCGTCGCCGATTGGCGCGCGACACAAGCGCCGGACCAGAAGATCAAGAAAGATGGCAATGCCATTCCGCCGCTCGCATTGACCGAAAACCCGGACATTCTTGCAAGCCTAGCCATGCACAAACAACGTCCGAAACTCTTGATCGGCTTTGCGGCGGAGACGGAAAATATCATTGCCCATGCGCAGGCCAAGCTTGCGAAGAAAGGCTGCGACTGGATTGTCGCCAATGATGTATCCGGTGATGTCATGGGCGGTGAGAACAACGCCTTTCACATCGTAACGAAGGCAGGCGTTGATAGCTGGCTGGAAAGTCCCAAGGACGTTATCGCACGAAAATTGATGGAGAAGGTCGCCGATGAGCTCGCAAAAAGTTGAAGTGCGCGTCAAGCGTCTGAACCATGGCGCAGGCTTGGCTTTGCCCGCATATGCGACATCAGGCGCGGCCGGCATGGACATTTGCGCCGCCGAAAGCCTGAACCTACGCGCGGGCAAGCGCCATGCGGTCGCAACGGGGTTCGCCTTTGCCATTCCCGATGGATATGAAGTGCAGGTGCGCCCGCGGTCGGGCCTTGCGCTGAAGCATGGGATAACCTGCCTCAACACACCCGGAACCATCGACAGCGATTATCGCGGCGAAGTGAAGGTCATTTTGGCCAATCTGGGCGAAGATGATTTCATGATCAACAAAGGCGACCGGATTGCACAGATTGTGGTGGCACCTGTTACCCATGGCCATTTGGTCGAGGTGGATGACCTGGACGAAACCGTGCGCGGCGCTGGGGGTTTCGGCTCAACAGGCGTATGACGCTTAGCGATCAACAGCTGGACCGTTATGCCCGCCACATTGTGTTGCGGGATATTGGCGGCGCGGGTCAAAGCAAATTATTGTCGAGCCATGTCCTGCTGATTGGCGCAGGCGGCATTGGCTGTCCCGCAATCCAATATCTTGCGGCAGCGGGCGTCGGAACGATCAGCGTTGTCGATGATGACACGGTCGCCCTGTCCAATCTCCAGCGTCAGATTTTATACAGCGACCATGATATCGGCACTGCCAAGGTGGAAGCGGCTGGCGCTGCAGCGGCGCGGCTAAATCCCGATATCACCTTCAACGCGATCGCCCAGCGGATTGGCAAAGACACCAGCGCCGACATGCTGGCGGGCGTCGATGTTGTCATCGATGGCAGCGACAATTTTACAACGCGCCTGATCGTCAATGACCTGTGCCTTGCGGCCAAAGTGCCATTGGTCAGCGCCGCGATTGGGCAGTTTCACGGGCAGATTGGCACATTCACAGGATGGCAGGCAGACGCGCCATGCTATCGCTGCTTCGTCGGTGACGCGCACGATCCCGATGATTGCGACGATTGCGCCACACAAGGCGTTCTGGGCGCGATGTGTGGGCTTATGGGCAGCTTCGCAGCGATGGAGGCGATACGCACGCTGACGGGCTTTGGAGAGCCGCAGCAGGGCAAGCTGCACCTGTTCGACGGACTGACCCCATCGATGCGGTCCATCAAACTGCCCAAAGATCCGGCCTGCTCCAGCTGCGGCGACTTAACCGCCTAAGAGTTCGTCCACCCATTTTGGAACAAGCTCCGTCGCCGTGCCATGGCGCGATTCATTGAACCAAGAACTTCCGTGCGACGGTTCAAGGTTCAGCTCCAATGTGGCGATGCCGTTTTGACGCGCTTCACGGACAAGACCGGCTGCGGGATAGACTGCGCCTGACGTGCCAATGCTGACGAACAAATCAGCGCGGTTTAACGCATGGTAGATATCACCCATGCGGTAGGGCATTTCACCGAACCAGACGATGTCAGGCCGCAGCTGGCCAGATATGCCGCACGATGGACAGGCCGGTCGGTCGATCAATGTGCCGCGCCAGCCATGCCGTGTATCGCAAGCGGTGCACCACGCGTTCAGATGCTCGCCATGCATATGCAGCAGGCGTTTGGTCCCTGCCCGTTCGTGCAAATCGTCGACATTCTGTGTCACCAAAAGCAAATTGCCGCTCCATTCCGCATCGAGCCGCGCCAGCGCGTGATGCGCGGCATTTGGCACGACCTGCTGAATACGTTCGCGGCGCATATCGTAGAAACGCAGCACAAGGTCTGGGTCGCGGGCAAATGCTTCCGGCGTAGCGACATCTTCAACCTTATGCTGTTCCCACAATCCACCCGCGCTGCGAAACGTATCAATACCGCTCTCCGCGCTGACCCCAGCCCCCGTCAGGATCACGATGTTCTTAATGTCTCGGTTCACATTCATCCCCTCACCGTCCCGCTGCGGCCAACGTCGTACACAGCACAACTTGTTTCGGCTCCTTAATATAGTAAGACCCTGAAACAAAATCAGGATGACGGTTATGAAAATAGGTATCATTGGCAGCGCAGGCCGCATGGGGCAGGCTCTGGTCGACGCAATTGCAGCAGATGGTCAGGAATATGCAGGCGGCGTCGACAAGGGCGATGATCTTGCCGCTTTGGTTGCATCCTGTGATGTACTTGTCGATTTTTCGAGCCCCCATGCGATTGAGGCCAACCTTGATGCATGCGTTGCTGCGGGCAAGCCAATCGTCATTGGCACGACTGGACTGGAGGAACGCCACCATTTTCTGATTGATGACGCAGCGCGCGACATTCCGGTTTTGCAGACGGGCAACACATCCTTGGGCGTGACCATGCTGGCCGTGCTTGTGCAGCAGGCCGCACGCCAACTGGGCGACGATTGGGATATCGAAATATTGGAGATGCATCACCGGCATAAGGTGGATGCGCCATCCGGCACCGCCCTGCTGCTGGGCGAAGCCGCAGCCAGCGGACGTGGCATCGATCTCAAGCAACATAGCGACCGTGGCCGCGACGGCATCACCGGCGCGCGCAAAGCGGGGGACATTGGTTTTGCGTCCTTACGCGGCGGCAGCGTCGCGGGTGACCATCATGTCATTTTCGCGTCCGAACATGAACGGATCGAGCTGGTCCATCGCGCTGAAACCCGCGCAATATTCGCGCGCGGCGCGGTAAAAGCCGCTGTTTGGCTGACGCAGCAAAAAGCCGGCCGGTTCACTATGCAGGAAGTGCTTGGCCTTTGAAAAAGGCAGATATCTTCGAATTTTACCGCCGCCTCGCGGAGGCAAACCCTGCGCCGGAAACCGAGCTCGCATATGGCAATGCCTATCAGTTGCTCGTTGCTGTCACCTGCTCCGCCCAATCGACCGATGTCGGCGTGAACAAAGCCACCAAGGCGTTGTTTGCGGAGGTTAAGACGCCCGCACAGATGGTGGCGTTGGGGCTAGAAGGGCTGAAGGCGCATATCAAAACCATTGGGCTGTTTAACAACAAAGCCAAAAACGTGATTGCCCTGTCGGAAATATTGGTCCGCGACCATGCAGGTGAAGTCCCTGCCGACCGGGACGCGCTTGAGGCGTTGCCCGGCGTTGGACGCAAGACGGCAAATGTTGTGATGAACACCGCCTTTGGCGCGGAGACCTTTGCCGTCGATACGCATATCTTCCGTGTCGGCAACCGGACGGGGATCGCGCCGGGCAAAACGGTGCTGGCCGTTGAAAAGGCGCTTGATCAGAAAACCCCACAACCGTTTCGCGTTGGCGCGCATCATTGGCTGATCCTGCACGGCCGATATATCTGCAAGGCACGCACGCCGGAATGTTGGCGCTGTCCAGTCGCAGACTTGTGCCGCTTCAAACCAAAAACAGCGCCGCCCAAAATCAAGTCAGCTACAGTTCAGACTGACCCCGTTAAACCGGCCGCGTAACATTGGAGAGCAAACATGCGTAAAATGCTGCTAATCATTCCTGCTGTGGCTTTGCTTTCGGGTGGCGGCGCGATTGCGCTTTCCCGCGACAAAGCGCCCGAACCCGTCAGAGCGGTCGGCGAGCCAAAAAGCTGCGTCACGATATCGCAGATACGGTCAACGAAAGTCATCGATAGCCGCAATATCGATTTCCGCATGGTAGGCGGCAAGACCTATCGCAACACCCTGCCACAAAGCTGCCCCGGTTTGAAATTCGAGGAGCGTTTTTCCTACCGCTCGTCAATCAACCAATTGTGCAGCGTCGATATTGTGCACGTGTTGCACGACCAAGGCGGGCGACTGTATGAAGGCGCAGGGTGCGGGCTCGGCAAGTTTCAGCAGATTGAGAAGGTTAGCGGTAAATAGCGGCTAACGTCCGGCACACCGTCGAGGAGAAGCGAGACTCTCGCCGTTCGTCATCCTGAACTTGTTTCAGGATCTTAATAACGACCCAACGATGAAGTAAGATCCTGAAACAAGTTCAGGATGACGTGGCCCTAAAGGTTCTCAAACGCCTTTAGCCCTACTTCCCTGTCCAATTCCCGGGGCGCTTCTCAACAAAGGCGGCCATGCCCTCTTTCTGATCTTCCGTACCGAACAGTCCGTGGAACAAGCGGCGTTCGAACATAACGCCTTGCTGCAATGTTGTTTCGAACGCCGCGTTGACCATTTCCTTGCATGCGAGCGCAGCCAATGGCGCCATGGCGGCAATCGCTGTCGCAGTTTTGATGGCTTCATCCAACAGCTCTGCCGCAGGAACAACCTTCGCAACCAACCCTGAACGTTCGGCCTCATGGGCGTCCATCATGCGGCCCGTTAGGCACATTTCCATCGCCTTGGCCTTGCCAATCGCACGCGTTAGCCGTTGCGAACCGCCCATGCCGGGGGTGACCGCAAGTTTGATTTCAGGTTGCCCGAATTTTGCATTGTCGCCGGCAATGATGAAATCGGCCATCATGGCAAGTTCGCACCCGCCACCAAGCGCAAAGCCGTTCACGGCCGCAATCCATGGCTTGCGGGTCGCGGTCACGCGGTCATAGCCTGCAAAGAAATTTCCGCCATACATGTCCGCAAAGGACTGGCTTTGCATTTCCTTAATGTCCGCGCCCGCAGCAAATGCCTTTTCACTGCCGGTCAGCACAGCACAACGTTGGCTGTCATCGGCATCGAAAGCCGCAAAGGCAGCAATGAGGTCCGCCAACACTTGGCTGTTCAACGCGTTCAACGCTTGCGGGCGGTTGAGCGTGATGAGCGTCACCGCACCGCGTTGTTCGACCAATATCGTTTCGTAGCTCATAGCGGCTTCCATTCTTCTTGTGCGGGTAATGGGGCAAAGATCGCATCGATCAGTGCGTCCGTAACGCCTTCGGCTGTCCCGGGATCCCATTTGGGGCTGTTGTCTTTATCCACGATCACGGCCCGCACGCCTTCCGCGAAGTCAGGGCGCACAAGCACGCGGCTGGCGATACGATATTCCATGGCCATATTATCGGCAAAGTCGGTGAGCTTCAGGCTCTCGGCCAATTGGCGCAATGCGACTTTGCAGGTTTGCGGGCTTTTGCTCCGCAAAGTCGCAAGCTCTTTCATCGCCCAATCGCTTTCATCGCCTTCCAAGCTCGCGAGAATATCCTCCAGCCTATCAGACGCAAAATGGCGGTTGATCTGGACGATTGTCTCAACGATTTTGGAATCGGGCGGCGTGACCGACAAGGTTCCCAAAATGCCGTCAATCCGTTCGACATCCTCGGTCGCGATCCGCGACTTCGCCTCGGCCAGAAGATTGCTCGTTAGATAATGTGTAGCCAGCCCAAGCGCGAGGCAGCCTGCACCTGCGATACGCGCACCGGTAAGCGCCAGAAACTGGCCAACGCGTCCCTCAAGCCGCGAAAGATACCATCCACCGCCGACATCTGGAAACAAGCCGATGCCTGTTTCGGGCATGGCGAACTTTGTGTTCTCGGTCGCCACGCGGAAACGCGCCGGTTGGCTGATGCCAACGCCGCCACCCATACAGATACCGTCCATGGACGCCACAACAGGCTTGGGATAGGTAATCAGCAAATGATTGAGCTGATATTCGTCGTGGAAGAATTTCAGGCCCGACACGCCGCCGTCATTCATGGCCGAATTGCGCAGAAAGGCGATATCGCCACCCGCACAAAAACCGCGCCCGTCGGCATGATCAATAACCACGCACTTCACCGCCGGATCATCCCGCCATTCCAGCAATGCCTGCGTCATGGCATGCACCATCGGCAATGTCAGCGCGTGGAGCGCCGATGGCCGGTTCAAGCTGATGAAACCCGCATGTCCTTCGACCTTAAGTAGGATATCATCGGTCATTGGCGCAACAAATCCCGGCCGATAATCATGCGCATGACTTGATTGGTGCCTTCCAAAATCGAATGCACCCGCAAGTCGCGCCAGAAGCGCTCAATGGGATAATCGCGTAAATAGCCATAGCCGCCGAAAAGCTGCAGCGCTTTGTTCACTATCTCGCTTCCGCTGTCGGTCGACAGCCGCTTCGCCATCGCGGAAAAACGCGACTTGTCCGGTGCATTCGCAGTGACCTTGGCGGCAGCGATGTAGAGCAATGCCCGCGCGGCTTCCAAATCGGTGGCCATGTCGGCGAGCATGAATTGCGTATTCTGAAAATCGGCGACGGGTTGACCAAATTGCTGACGCTCTTTGGTGTAGGCAATCGCCTCATCCAGACAACGCTGCGCCCCGCCCAACGAGCACGCCCCGATATTCAGGCGCCCGCCGTCCAAGCCCATCATCGCAAAGCGGAAACCATCCCCCTCTGCGCCCACGCGGTTGGCAACCGGCACGCGGCAATCTTCAAATATCACTTGCGCGGTGGGTGATGCGTTCCAACCAAGCTTTTTCTCCGGTGCGCCGAAGCTCAATCCGGGCGTGTCCTTGTCGACAACAAGGCATGTGACACCCTTGGTCTTTTCTTCGCCAGTCCGGACCATGACAACATAAACGTCATTATAACCTGCGCCCGAGATAAACTGCTTCGTGCCGTTTAAGACATAATATTCACCATCGCGCCGCGCGCTTGTCTTCAGCGCTGCTGCGTCGGAACCGCTGCCGGGTTCCGTGAGGCAGTAGCTGGCGATTTTCTCCATCGACACAAGGTCAGGCAAATAACGCGCCTTAAGCTCCGCGCTGCCAAAGCAATCGATCATCCACGCAGCCATATTATGGATGGAAATGAACGCACTTGTGGCGGGGCAGCCATAGGCCATCGCCTCCATGATCAGCGCTGCTTCCAACCGTCCAAGGCCAGTGCCGCCCGATTCTTCGGACACGTAAATGGCGCCAAAGCCAAGTTCGCCCGCCGCTTTCCAGACATCGACCGGATAATGCGACTTTTCATCCCATTCGGCCGCATAAGGCGTAATCGCGTCTGCGGTGAATTTGCGCGCCATGTCTTGGATGGCGATCTGATCGTCCGTCAATTCAAATTGGTTTTGCATGACCTCGCCGTAGCATCGCGTTTTTCAGTTATCCAGCCATTAGCTTCAGGCGGCACACATATCGCGTCACCGGGCAAATCCAAGGGCACAATGATGGCTTCTATCCGCCGCGAAACGGCGCCCCCTGCCAAAAAAGCGAAGCTGCCCAAAAAAAACTTGGCGCGATGCCGCTCCGCCTGCTAACCGACCGCCTCACGCACCCATAGCTCAGCTGGATAGAGCGCTGCCCTCCGAAGGCAGAGGCCAGAGGTTCGAATCCTCTTGGGTGCGCCATTTAAATCATTGAAATAACAATATTTAAACGCAACGATGTGCTGATTGCGGCTTAAATAGCGGTATCCATTCGCCAACTTGCTGATGAGACTGAGAGAGTCGGGGGCATGCGGTGTGTGACCGTGATACTCGGATTGACGGCCGGGCCATCTTCGACAAACGGGATAACCTCAAAGATCCTGCCGGGCAGGTTCGTGTCCATGTTCCGAACTCCACTGGCTACAAGAACATCACGACCACGACATCGGATCAGTGTAAAATTGAGCACTTTACTCTGCGCAGCTAGGAAGAGCCCTCATGAGGCATTTGTTACATTAAATATATATTTCTATCATAAATCTGACGCAGTTCTGACACTACACTTTGGTAATTGAATGCAATGGCTTCTGGAATCATCCGAGGATAGCTTGTGCGTTGGTCAATTGTCATACCTGTCTATAATGAGGCAGATTTTTTGCCTCAGACATTGACGTCGATCATTGCCCAGACGACAGCTTTTGATTTGATCATCGTCGACAACGGCTCCACCGACGGCTGCATCGATAATGCACGCAAGCAACTTGCTGAGTACCACGGAAAAGTCACCTTTTTGCATGAACCTCGGCCGGGTCAAGTGTACGCCTTGCAGACGGGAATTGCTGCGGTTGCTTCGGAGTTCACGGCAATTTGTGACGCCGACACTTATTATCCACCCCATTACCTGGCGGCGGCGACTTCACTGTTTGACACCAAGGGCGCGGACTATGTCGCGGCATGTGCCTATCTCCGCCGCGAAGGGTTATTTAACGGTTTGATGAGCATGATGCACAGGCTTCTTGCTGCACGCATTTTGCCACATCAAAACCATACCAGCGGCGCAGCGCAGACATTCCGGACATCAGCATTACAAGCCGCAGGAGGGTACGATCCTGCCTTATGGCCCTATGTTTTAAAGGACCATGAGTTGATGCACCGCGTGCTGAAACAGGGACGGCAAATTTATCATTCCAAATTTTGGTGCACAACATCAGACCGTCGGGCTGACCGCCGCAATGTTCGTTGGACGTTGGCGGAACGTGTGATCTACCATTTGACCTCACGCGCACGGCAGCATGACTTTTTCTATCGGTTTTTAGCTGATAGGTTCGATGCGCGTGGGCAGCGAGATACAGTTTTGCGTGACCGCAACTGGGGTGCCGCGTGACATTGACGGCCACTCCTTTTGCGCATCTTGATTTGCCGGCGCTAAAGCCCGAGCGAAAGCTTTGGTCGACCTGGCTGTCGCGGCTCCTGTCCGGAGCCTTACTGGTCGCTCTGGTGCTTCAACTTGGCCAGATAGACGCGAAGCAGCTGCACAATGCATTACCGCAAAATCTATGGTTTCTGCCGGTTCTGCTCGCATTATATTTTGCTCTTCCCATTGCCGACTGGATTATTTTTCGGCGTCTTTGGGCGCTGCCTGCGTCAGGCTTTTTTATCCTTGTTGCCAAACGCATCGGCAATGAAGTGCTCATATCCTATTCGGGCGAAGTCTATTTTTATCTATGGGCGCGTAAACGCACGGATTTAAGCGCGGCGCCCTTTGGCGCCATAAAGGATGTCAACATTCTCTCTGCCTTGGCGGCAAATCTTGTCGCTTTGCTGTTGTTGCTTCTAACCTATCCATTTTTGTCGCAACTGCATATTGGCGCCTATACGGATACGTCCGTCATATGCGCCGCAGCCCTTTTGTTGCTGTCGTTCTTCATATTGTTTTTTTCGCGCCGTGTATTCACGCTTGAGCGCACGCAATTGTGGTGGATTTTTGGAATTCACATCCTGCGTCTATCGGCGAGCGTGCTCTTGTGCGCCTTATTATGGTACATAATTTTACCTGGACCGCATTTTGGCTTTTGGCTGGTCTTGTCCATGGTTCGATTGCTGGTCGGACGGTTGCCATTTTTGCCGAATAAGGAAGCCTTATTCGCGGTCATCGCTGTCTTCTTAGTCGGCCAGGACAGCGCGGTTTCAACGCTTATAACGCTTACAGCAACCACAATCCTGGCACTACATATATTGGTTGCAGCACTGTTGGGCGCATCGGCGCTGCTTTTCCGAAATCGCGACATATTTCCCGAAGTGGGCAATTCATCATGAAGTATATCTTGGCCCTGGCAATCATCGCCGCTTCGGTATCTGCGTACGCCAATGTGCCACCTAAGGCTGAACGCGGGCGACATGGAGCGGATTGCCGAGCCGCAGAAACTGGTCCTGCGGTAAGCGTGAACGTTATCGGCTTAAAGGACCGCAGGGGTAAGCTCATCCTGGAGCTTTACCCTGATAATGATGCTGATTTCTTGCAAAGCGACAAGATTTTGATTGCGGCGGGCAAACCCTTTCGGCGGGTGCCGATGGCTGTCCCGAGCGCAGGGCCAGTTTCTATCTGCATTCGCGCACCGGGCCCCGGGCGATATGCGTTGGCGTTGCTGCATGATCGTGATGAAAACGGAAAATTTGGTCTATCGGGTGATGGCGTCGGTTTTGCGAACAACCCAAAGCTGGGATTGCGTAAGCCCAAAGTGCAAACGGTTGCGCTCGCCATTGGGCAAGGCGTCCGCTCCATCCCCATCGTCATGAATTATCGGCAAGGAATTGGCGTTGGCCCGGTCAAAAATCAAACGACTGGGAGGCAGCCATGAAAATCGTCGATGTCTGCGAATTTTACGCGCCTGAAGGTGGCGGCGTCCGTACATATATCCATGCGAAGCTCGCATTTGGCGCGCGGCTGGGACATGCCATAACCGTTATTGCTCCGGGTAATAAGGACGAAGTGGTCGAATATGGAAATGCGTGCCGGATCATCTATGTAAAAGCGCCGCCCCTGCCTTTTGACAAAAAATATGGTATGTTCTGGGACGCAGCGCCCGTTCACGCCATTTTGGACGCAGAACAACCCGATGTGTTGGAGGCATCGTCCCCATGGCGCGGTGCATGGATTGCCCGCAGCTGGAACGGCAAGGCACTTCGGTCGATATTCATGCACCATGACCCGCTGTCGGCATGGGCCTATCGCTGGTTCGATGGCGTTGCCTCACGCGATGCCATTGATCGGCAGTTTGAATGGTTCTGGCGTTATCTCAGGCGCATGTGTAACAGCTTTGATTACACCATATGTGCATCGCCCAGCCTGCAAAAAAGGCTCGCCAGCGGCGGGATATACGGGGCCGTTAACATCCCAATGGGCGTGGATGCAGGCGTTTTCTCCCCGGCTAGAAGGCATATGTCAGTCCGGCAGGACCTATTGGCGCGCTGCAACTTGCCCAATACGGCGACATTGTTGTTAGGCATTGGTCGCCATACGCCGGAAAAACGCTGGCCCTGCGTTATCGACGCGGTTGCGCGCGTCGCGGCGAAACGGCCAGTGGGCTTAGTGTTGATCGGCAATGGACACCAACAGGCATCGGTAATTGAGCACGTAAATGGCAACCCGCATATCCAGTTGCTTGAACCGATCCGCAATCGCACTGCGCTGGCGACCATAATGGCGAGTTGCGATGCGCTGGTGCATGGCTCTTCTGCAGAGACTTTTGGTCTTGTCGCATCGGAGGCGCTGGCGTCTGGGCTGCCTTTAATACTCCCTAATGCGGGCGCTGTTGCAGATATTGCCCATCCAGATTTTAGCGAAACATATGTGCCCGGGAACGCGCATGATGCCGCGTCGGCGATTGAGCGCTTATTGGATCGCGATCAACATCAGCTTCGGTCTGCTGCGCACCACGCAGCCATGACTGCGCGCACACTCGACGAGCACTTTACCGAATTGTTCCAGACATACGCAGACGCCATTTCGGAAAAAAGGGAGGCAGCATAATGACCGCAATCTTGCGCCTGTACCACCAAGTAGCAGTAGTCCCGACACGCAGCACAAGGCGACAGCTGAACCTGATCATGCGTTACCCAAAGCCTTTATGGTATTACCTCTTGCGCTTTGCGTTCCGCAACAGTCAGAAATAATCAAAGAATGACAATATGCGGAATGACGCTTACGCGTGCGTTTAAGCTTGTGTTCTGATCTGGCTTTGCAGGTCCACGCTCATCTACAATACTGGCTAGTCCGCCGTTCTATAATCAACAACGACTTTGTCCGACCCTGCATATGCCAGAACCGTTGCATCTTCAAAACATGGCAGATCGGGTCTGGTAAATTTTTTACGGTTAAGTTACATTGATGTGAAGCACGACAATTCGTAGGGTCAGCAAAGCCTATTGGCAGGAATAACGGGGACCTTTCATGCACGTCAGCGACTCAAACGGAGAGTTGACCTTCAAACGAACTCCGAAAGGATGCACGGTTCTCGTCGTGGACGATGACCCGATTTGTCTGGATGAATACCGCGATACGATCGTTAATCTGGGCTATGATGTGGTCTGCGCAGGCAATGCGTCGGAAGCGCTCAAGAAGATTTCGGATTCCCCAGATATCGGCATTGTGCTGACCGATTTGGAAATGCCGAGCATGAACGGCATTTCGTTGCTCTCCGAAATTGCGGAGCGGTTTAAACCAAACAGGCCGATAGTAACATTGGTGGTAACGGCCTATTCAAGCCTTGAAGTTGCCACCATGGCAATGCAATCGCAGGCGACTGATTTACTCAGCAAGCCCGTGTCGATGGATGATTTGGCGACCGCACTACGGCGCGCCACCGCCAGTCATTCCGCGTTGGCCAACCTTTTCCAAATCATGGCACTTACCAAGCGACTGGATCCGCAGGTATCGCAGGACAATGTCGATAAAGACGCGCGGCCAACGCATGAAGATTTGCAAGGTTTCATCCGGCTGCTGTTGAAGTTCCAACATAATAAATCGAAATATTTCGACCCCGCTGTGCTGAGTGGCCCTTCGTGGGAAATATTGCTGGACCTCGCAGAAGCAAGCCTGCGCGGCGAGCCTGTGCCCGCATCAAGCGCATCGGCAACGACCCTTGTTCCCCTCACCACCGCGCTGCGTCATGTAAACCATCTGGTTGAGGCCGGCTTAGTCAAACGCTGGACTGACCCAACAGATAAACGCCGCACATTGCTGGAACTGGAGCCTGAGGCGCAAGCTGCGATGCAGCGCTATCTGGAAAATGCTTGGAAGCTTAAGGCACAAGAGGGTTAATCGGGCAGAAGGTTCGTTTAGACTGCGGACGCGACAAGACGGAGCAGTTCGTCGCTATCCATTGGTTTGCGTATGAACATCCAGCCGGGTTCAAGCGATGCCGAATCGGGCACATATCCGCTCATCAAAAACCATCTGCCGCACAGCCCGGTGAATCATGCCATACATAATGATTTCCCCTTAACTTTCGCGAGGCATGCCGTCATTTTCATCGCGCCTTTTTAAATCCTGCAAAAGCTTGGTAGCGCGCACGACTTGCTCTTCGATACGCACCATTTTCTCAACAAGATAATCAGAATTCTCACTTGGATGATTTGAAATCCTTGCGCGAATATTGCCACACGACAGCCTGATGATGTTTAACGGCTGCATGATTTCATGCAGCGTCTTGCTGTCTAGCTCATTAAGTGATTTCATCGAATTAACCGCAAATTGTATAAAAATTTATGAATTTCGAAGCGTTGAATAGGCTGTCGTCGTCGATTTTGCAAACAAATGCCGAGCGGGCGTAGCCCGTGGCGCAGCCGAAAACTGCACTTAAGACGCGATCGCCAGGTCATTATAGTCGTCCGTCAGCAAAATACGCTGAATTTCCTGTTTCGTTTCGTCAGTCAGTTCCAGATATACCCGGCGCTGGTCGCGCGGGTCGAAGCGACGGACGATGATATTTCGTTCCGTCAAAATCGTAATGTGGCGCAGCGCTGTTGTGACAGGCGAAAATGACGCGTGGCAGGCGCTGGAAACGCCCGTGTCCAAACCGGAATGCTGCCGAACAAACAGGTCCAAAAGGATGTACCAAGCTGGGTCAGCAAACAGGTTTGCAGCTGCAACAAGCCGCGAGCGGCGCTTGGCGATTTCGATAAGGTCGACGGCTTTTTTCACTGCCAGCGTCGTGGCAACGTCGGCTGAATTGGAATCTTCGTCAAATATAGCTGCATCATGCGCATCCGCCTGAAAGGCGAGCAGCATCTTTTCCAGCTGCTTTTGCGTGAACGTAATGGGAACCTCGAAAGTGCAGATCGGGTCGTTGATGTCTAAATCATCTTGGAATTCGACCATTTTTCCCACCGGACGCAAACAGAATTAACCTGGTTGAACATTCCGAGACATCCACCAAGATATTGAAACATGCCCATCCATATTGGCGTCACTTTTTATTTTGTCTTTATAATACTGAAATTTAGGTCCGGAACCGACCTCATTTGACCGTGATAGTTCGCACATCATTTTGGAACGCATGGTGGCGGATATCGGCCTTCATTCAGATCGGCGGCAACATGTTGTGTGGTTGCCCCGACCATTTTGACATCATGATTACCCGAGCAACAATGGCGCAAGCTTTGCGCGCTGCCATGCCGCATCGCCATATTGAGAAGCATGGAATATCGCGGCACGGCGGTGTAACCCGGCGTCGCAATCATGGGTGAAGCCAAAACCACCGTGGAATTGGATCGCCCGGTCGGCGGCGAAGCTGTAGGCCGCATCTGCCGCGGCTTTTGCCATCCGCACGGCGATTTCGCCCATCCCCTGATCGCTGAAACTGTTCGCGGCGCTGTACAAATGCGACCGCGCTTTTTCATAGTCGACATAGGCGTCAACGGTCGGATGTTTGAGCGCCTGATACTCACCAATGATTTTGCCGAATTGTTTGCGTGTTTGCAGATAGCTGACGGTGTAATCGATCACGCTTTGCGCGCCGCCGCACATTTCGGCGCTCTGCAACAGGTTGGCGGCTTGCTCGACATGCGCCAATGTGGACGTGGCGCGCGCGACATCCAGTAACGCGGCGCGGGGCACCGACAGACCATCGAGCGACACCGCAAAGCTGCGCTTGGTTTCGTCAATGATGGACTCGCGGCGCAAGCGGCCAGCAACATCATCTGCGGTCAACGCGACAAGCGCTGGTTTGCCGTCAAGCACGACCGATGCGATAATCACATCAGCGCTTTCAGCCCAAAGCACAAACAGCTTTTCGCCGGATAAAATGATGCTGTCGCCATCAGCATTGGCCGCCGCGGTGATGTTCAGCAGGTCCCAGTCGCCATGCGATTCGGACAGCGCGAGTGTGCCAATGGCCCCTTCGGCAAGCTTCGGGAGCCATTCAGCGCGCTGCGCGTCTGTGCCACCAGAGATGATCGCCTGCGCAGCCAGCGTAGATGCGACCAACGGCGAAGCCATCAAATACCGCCCCATTTGTTCCACCACCGGCACGACTTCAGCCATGGTCAGCCCGACGCCATTATGTGCTTCCGGA
>Ga0315908_10000445_pt1 | contig 32824 bp, 29 predicted proteins | sample LakEriMetagenome_12_FD_203520 | JGI IMG/M metagenome (GOLD analysis project Ga0315908, IMG submission 203520) | Freshwater fungal communities from buoy surface, Lake Erie, Ohio, United States - Buoy 4 MA124 | ecosystem: Environmental > Aquatic > Freshwater > Lake > Lake biofilm | place: USA...
TTGTTTAGCGTGATGTTGGTGATGATGTTGGGCCAAACCCGAATTTTCTTGGGCATGGCTAAAGACGGTCTGTTACCAAACTTTTTCAGAACGCTTCATCCTACTTTTCAAACACCTTATAAGAGCACCATACTTGTAGGAGCAATTATTTCGGTGGTTGCGGCATTAACACCAATAAGCAAGGTAAGTGAAATGTGTTCAATGGGAACCTTACTGGCTTTTGCCATGGTTTGTGTAGCGGTAATGATTTTGCGTGTCAAAAAACCCGAATTGGATAGACCATACAGAACTCCGGCTGTCTATTTAGTGGGAAGTCTCGGGGTGGCATTTAATTTGTTTTTGATGTATTTTGTGCGCAGAGAAACTTGGATCGCATTCTTGGTTTGGGGAGTAATTGGAATTAGTGTGTATTTTATTTACAGCAAACGAAATTCCAAACTAAACAATCCTGATAACTAATTCAACAAAGCCAAAAGCAGCAACCTGTTACTTTTGGCTTTTTTAGCTTCTTGAAGATCATGATACACTGGGAATACTTACTGAACCATCTAAAATTCCTCATCAAGAGAAATCCGGAATGAATCCGGTTATGCAGTATGTAACAAGCTAGTTTGAGGTCAAATCAAACGAACTACTTTCACCCGAGCGTTAGCGAACTGACGCAGTAATTTAAAGCTAAAAGACTATGCCATTATACCATAAATTAGGGTCAATCCCTGCCAAAAGACATACCATCTTCAAAAAACCGAATGGAGCATTCTATTACGAGCAGCTCTTTGGTACCGAAGGTTTTCACGGCCATTCTTCCTTGTCCTACCATGTGCATCGCCCCACACAAGTCAAAGAAATTAAAGCTTCGTATTCGGTAGCTCCCAAAATTGCCATAGACAAAAACATCAAATCCTTGTTGTTAAAGGGCTTTGAATTAAAGCCTGAACGCGATTTTTTACACAGTCGCAAGCCCTTATTGGTCAATGCAGATTGTACCATTGGATTGGCTGCGCCACAAGAATCGCTCACCGATTATTTTTACAAAAATGCCGATGCCGACGAGCTGATTTTTATTCACAAAGGCAGCGGAAAATTACGAACCATGTTGGGTAACATTGCCTTTGAACCGGGCGATTACTTGATTATTCCCCGCGGAGTGATTTACCAAATCCAATTTGACCAGGCAGATAACCGTTTGTTTTATGTTGAATCGTTTGCGCCCTATTATACCCCTAAGCGCTACAAAAATGCTTCAGGCCAACATTTGGAACATGCACCTTTTTGCGAACGCGATTTTAAATTGCCCACCGAACTCGAAACGCACGACCAAAAGGGAGATTTTTTGATCAAAATAAAAAAAGAAGGCATGTTGCACGAAGTGGTTTATGCTACACATCCATTTGATGTAATAGGCTGGGACGGATACAATTTCCCCTACGGCTTTAGCATTCACAATTTTGAACCCATTACCGGACGAGTTCATCAACCGCCTCCTGTGCACCAAACGTTTGAGACCAGCACTTTTGTGGTGTGTTCGTTTGTGCCACGCTTATATGATTACCATCCACAGTCCATTCCTGCACCATATAACCACAGCAACATTGACAGCGATGAGGTGTTGTATTATGTAGATGGCGATTTCATGAGCCGAAACAATATCGAGCAAGGCCATATTACTTTACATCCCAAAGGCATTCCGCACGGGCCGGCTATTGGCGCCATGGAACGCAGCATTGGCCACAAAGAAACCCAAGAATTGGCTGTCATGGTAGACACCTTTAGACCGCTCATGGTTACCGAAGAAGCGATGGGTATAGACGACGGACAGTATTACAAATCTTGGGCAGAATAAATTTAAAAACTCCAACTCGGATGCAGGCTAACACGCCCATCCAATAAATAAAACATCATGGCAAAAGAAGTTACATCCGTAGAATATGGATTAGAAAAAATATTTGAAGGCGCACAGGATTTCCTTCCCCTTTTTGGCACCGATTATGTAGAATTTTATGTGGGCAACGCCAAACAAGCGGCACACTATTATAAAACGGCCTTCGGTTTTCAATCCTTGGCCTATGCCGGACTAGAAACAGGCGTGCGTGACAGAACTTCATATGTGTTGGTCCAAGACAAAGTCAAGTTGGTCTTGACCACCGCACTGGTTAGCGATTCTGAAATTGGCGAACACGTAAAAAAACACGGTGACGGCGTAAAAATTATTGCCCTTTGGGTGGACGATGCCCGACAAGCCTTTCTGGAAACCACCAAACGAGGCGCCAAAGCATACCTCGAACCCACAGTAGAAACCGATGAATTTGGCGAGGTCGTGCGTGCTGGAATTTATACCTACGGCGAGACAGTCCACCTATTTGTTGAGCGCAAAAACTACAACGGCATCTTTTTGCCCGGTTTCCAAGCTTGGAAATCAGATTATAATCCAGCTCCTGTAGGATTAAAATTTATTGATCACATGGTTGGCAACGTGGGTTGGAACCAAATGAACACTTGGGTAAAATGGTACGAAGACGTGATGGGCTTTGTGAATTTTCTTTCGTTTGACGACAAGCAAATACATACCGAATATTCAGCTTTGATGAGTAAGGTAATGAGCAATGGCAATGGCCGCATCAAGTTTCCGATTAACGAACCGGCCAAAGGAAACAAACGCTCCCAAATTGAAGAATACTTAGATTTTTACGAAAGTGCTGGCGTGCAACACATCGCTATTGCAACAGATGACATTATAGCAACGGTAACCCAATTGCGGGCCCGTGGCGTTGAATTTTTATCTGCCCCACCAAAATCGTATTACGACGCCATTCCCAATCGATTAGGAGTTCACATGGACATGATGAAAGAAGATTTGAGTTCGTTACAAGATTTGGCCATTATGATCGATGCCGACGAAGAAGGCTATTTGTTGCAAATCTTTACCAAACCGGTGGAAGATCGCCCTACCTTGTTTTATGAAATTATTCAGCGCATGGGAGCCAAAGGATTTGGCGCAGGAAACTTTAAAGCCTTGTTTGAGTCAATTGAACGCGAACAAGAAAAACGAGGAACGTTATAAAATCGTTAATTTTCTTGCGAAAAATGCAAATTACATCGTTGTAGTAGTGTATTTGCTGACAATAAAACGTTAAAGTTGAAATTTAGCTAATTATTATTCAATAAAGCACGTATATTTGTCCAATCAAAAAACAACAGGGGTGGTTCCCTACGTTTTTTATAATAAATTTTAATAATTTATAATTTTTTGGTTGGTTAATAGCATAAAAACTCAGTCATTATTTGATTGGGTTTTTTTGTTTTAATACATTTGAAAACGCAATGCTTTTACGATTCAAAATCAAAGCAATTCCCATGAAAAAAATACTTGTTTTCTTACTGGCGCTTTCTACTTTAGGCTTTAGCTCACAAAAAGAAAGGGCTTTTGAGGTGGGAGAATGGTTTAAGTTTCGCATACACTATGGCTTTATCAATGCTGGATACGCTACTCTTGAAGTAAAAGAAGCCACCCGCAACAACAAAAAAGTGTACCACGCCATAGGCAGGGGCTATACCACCGGGATGTCTCGCTTTATTTTTAAAGTAGAAGACCTGTACGAATCCTATTTTGATAAAGAAACCGGAAAACCGTTTCAGTTTGTGCGCAAAATAAACGAAGGCGGCTACACCAAAAATCAAGAAGGCTTTTTTGACCAAGGCGCCAATACGGTTTTGGTTAAAGACTACAAAAACAAAAGCGAAGCCAATTTTAGAACACCTGAGGAAGTTCAAGACATCATGTCCTCGTTTTATTACCTCAGAAATCACCCAACCATCGACAAATTAAAAGTAGGAGAATCGGTGGCCATCGATATGTTTTTTGATAACGAAACCACCAAATTCAAGCTAAAATACTTGGGTAAAGAAGACATAGAAACCAAATTTGGCACCATTTCAACCATGATCTTTCGTCCGCTAGTGCAGTCGGGACGAGTGTTTAAAGAAGAAGAAAGCGTTACCGTTTGGATTTCGGATGACGACAACAAATTGCCCATTCGCATCAAAGCCAGCTTATTGGTTGGCTCGATCAAAGCAGAACTGGAGTCGTTTAAAGGACTCAAATATTCCTTTCGCATAAAACAAAAACCCTAATGGAACATTCCCCGGAGACCCATTCGCTATTGGCGAGTTTGCAACAAAAATTTGACGCCATTGACCAAAAAACCAACACGCATTTGGAAGGTCTTTTATGGTCCAATCCAATCACCTATTGGGATTACATCCAAACCGATGTGTTGCTAAATATTCAAAATCAACGCACCACCTTACCCGACGAAATGGTGTTTATCATGTACCACCAAGTCAACGAGTTGTTGTTTAAAATGATTTTGTGGGAAATAGAACAAGTAGTAGTCGAATCAGCACCTTCAACCGCTTTTTTTACCGAAAAACTACAGCGCATCAGCCGTTATTTTGACATGCTCACCACCTCGTTTACCATTATGGGCGACGGCATGGAAGTGGATCAATACATGAAATTTAGAAACACTTTGACTCCCGCCAGTGGATTTCAAAGTGCCCAATACCGCTTAATCGAATTTGCTTCCACTGATTTGATTAATTTGATCGATTTTCGTTTTCGCGCCACCATTGATCGCAATACGCCTTACGAACACGCCTACGAACATTTGTATTGGCAAGCGGCGGGTAAGGACCACAAAACGGGTAAAAAATCCTATTTGATTTTGGCCTTTGAGCGCAAATACAAGGCCGAATTTTTACGCGAAATGGAGCGCTATAACACCAGCAATTTGTGGCAAAAATTCAAACAGCTTCCTGAAACGGATCAGCAAAATCCAGATTTGGTTGCCGCCATGAGACATTATGATTATACGGTAAACATTACCTGGGTGATGGGCCATTTGAATGCCGCCAAAAAATACATCGAAAGCGGCCAAGGAAACGGAGAAGCGACAGGCGGTAGCGATTGGAAAAAATACCTGCACCCCAAATACCAACGACGCATATTTTTCCCAGAATTATGGAGCGAGGACGAGATAAAGAACTGGGGCGAAGACTGTTAAATTATTTGGATTGAAAAAAACGAGTATACTTTTTATAAGCTTACTATTGCTGGTTTCTTGTGCCAAAAAGGCCGAGAACGATCCGGCAATTTTGGCTGCATCCAAAGCACCCAAGGCGATTTGTGGTTTTAAAACCGCCGACTATAATATTGTGTTTGATACCATTCAATCCGGTGTAACTTTTGGCAACCTTATTCAACACCAAAATTTAGGCAAACGAGAAGTCTATGATATTGTAGCCGCAGTAAAAGACAGCTTTGATGTGCGTAGCATTCGCATTGAAAAACCCTTTGCTTTGGTGCGCTCCAAAGACCGATTTAAAAAACTAGAAGCCTTTATTTACCAACCCGATCGAGGCACGTATTGCATCATTGATTTTCGGGATTCCCTCAAGGCTTATACCCAAAAACGTCCCATTCGCATCAAAGAAAAAACCATCGCCGGCGCCTTGGATGGTTCCTTGTCGGAGGCATTAAACAAAGAAGGGGTTGATGTGGCTTTGGCTACGCATTTAACCAAAGTATACGCTTGGTCGATTGATTTCTTTAAGCTGCAAAAAGGAAATAAATTTGGCATCACCTTTACCGAACGCTTCATTGACGATACCTTATACGATGGCGTCGACAGTTTGAAGGCCGCCTTTTTTGAATATAAAGGCAAAACCATTTATGCGTTTCCGTTTGAACAAAAAATAGGCTCCGGAAAATTGGAATACTTTGATGAAAACGGCAAAGCCTTGAAAAATTTCTTTCTAAAGGCACCGTTGAAGTTTGTAAACATTACTTCCCGCTTTGCCAAAACCCGTTTTCATCCGGTACAACACCGATGGAAAGCGCACAAAGGCACCGATTATGCGGCTCCAACTGGAACTCCCATCATGTCTACTGCCTCGGGTTTTGTGGAACAAACGGGCTACACCGCCGGCAACGGAAATTTTGTAAAAGTAAAACACGACCGCACCTATTCAACCCAATATTTACACATGTCTAAAATACTGGTGCGCCGCGGCCAACGCGTGAATCAAGGCGACATTATAGGCAAGGTAGGCAGCACCGGCTTGGCCACAGGACCGCATGTGTGTTATCGCTTTTGGAAAAACGGCGTACAAGTCGACGCTTTGGGCTTGAAATTGCCCAGCTCTGAAGGACTAGCCAAACAAAATTTACCGCGCTATTTGGCGTATATTAAACCACTAAAAAAAGAATTAGACAGTATCGCTTCACTAAAATATAAAAAATAACATGGCATTATCTTCCGTAAATCCTACGCAAACACAAGCTTGGCAAAAATTAGCACAGCATTTTAACAGCATGCAATCAGTGTCAATGAAAACGCTTTTTGAACAAGATCCTGCCCGCGCCGAAAAAATGCACATCCAATGGAATGATTTTGTCGTAGATTATTCCAAAAACAGCATCACCGAAGAAACTGTGAATTTGTTGTTGCAATTGGCCGATGAGGCGCAACTGAAGTCGGCTATTCATGCTTATTTTTCGGGCGAATCCATCAACCAAACCGAGGGAAGAGCCGTTTTGCATACCGCCTTGCGCTCGACTTCAACAGCGCCCGTTTTGGTGGACGGAGTCAATATTATTCCGGAAATTCAAGCGGTCAAAAACAAAATAGAGGCCTTCTCTACCGAGGTGATTAGCGGCCAACGCAAAGGCTATACTGGCAAAGCGTTTACCGACGTGGTAAATATAGGTATTGGCGGTTCTGATTTGGGTCCAGCGATGGTTGTAGAAGCCTTGCAGTATTACAAAAATCATTTGAACGTGCATTTTGTTTCGAATGTAGACGGCGATCACGTGCAAGAAATAATTAAGAACTTAAACCCAGAAACTACCTTGTTTGTTATTGTTTCTAAAACGTTCACTACCCAAGAAACCCTCACCAATTCCGAGACCATTCGGGCTTGGTTTTTGCAATCGGCCAACCAAGAGGCGGTGGCCAAACACTTTGTGGCGGTTTCTACTAATATCAAAAACGTAACCGCCTTTGGCATCGATGAGACCAATGTATTCCCTATGTGGGATTGGGTTGGCGGACGTTTTTCTTTATGGAGCGCGGTGGGATTATCAATCAGTTTGGCGGTGGGTTACGATCATTTTGCAGCCTTGTTAAAAGGAGCCAACAGCATGGACGAGCACTTTAAAACGGCTCCGTTTCAGGAAAACATCCCGGTAATTTTAGCTTTATTGAGCATTTGGTACAACAATTTTTATGGCGCCGAAAGCGAAGCATTAATTCCCTACACCCAATACCTACAAAAATTGGCGCCCTATTTGCAACAAGGCATCATGGAAAGCAACGGAAAAAGTGTGGGACGTGATGGCAAAATGGTCAATTACCAAACCGGAACCATTATTTGGGGTGAACCAGGCACCAATTCCCAGCATGCGTTTTTTCAGCTCATTCACCAAGGAACCAAATTAATTCCAACCGATTTTATTGGTTTTGTACAACCTTTATACGGTCAACAAGACCACCACAACAAACTGATGTCCAATTTTTTTGCCCAAACAGAGGCCTTGTTAAACGGCAAATCGGCCGAACAAGTGCAAGCTGAATTTGACAAACAAGGCCTTTCGGGGGAACAAGCTGCGTTCTTGAAACCATTTAAAGTATTTGAAGGCAACAGACCAACCAATACCTTACTTATTCAAAAATTGACGCCCGAATCCTTGGGCGAATTGGTGGCCTTGTACGAACACAAAATTTTTGTGCAAGGGGTAATTTGGAACATCTTTAGTTACGACCAATGGGGAGTAGAGTTAGGCAAACAATTGGCCAATTCTATCTTATCCGAAATTGAGTCCAAACAAGTGCAGGTGCACGACAGTTCGACCACTTTTTTATTGAAACATTTTCTGAAAGAAGCTTAATTTGGTCTTTTTTCAGTCTGATTTAAACGGCATTCTTTCGAAGGAATGGCGTTTTTTTTATTTGGTTTCGTTATATTTGTTTTCCTAAAATTTAAAAAACATGTATCCATTTATTCAAAAATTTCATTCGGGTTGGGCCTATGTGGCTTTGTTGCTTCTTGTATTGGTTGTACTTTCTGCAGGCTTAGGACTTGCATCAAAAAAAGAATTTACGGCTAAAGACCGCAAAATCGCCTTGTTTGGATTGATTGCTGCGCACCTGCAATTGGTAATTGGATTGATTGTGTATTTTGTTTCACCAGTAGGGCTCGCCCTTTTGGGGGAGATGAAAAATGCGGCTGCCCGATTAACTTCTTTGGAGCACCCACTCATTAATATTATTGCCATTGCCTTGATTACCATAGGTTGGTCTAAACATAAAAAAGCGACAGATTCTGCCGCAAAATTCAAAGCTATCACCTTGTTTTACGGATTAGGTTTAGTCCTTATATTGTCCCGTATACCATGGAATTTATGGTTTAAAAACTAAGTAAAAGTCCGGTAAGGACTTTTTTTATCTCAACTCCTTTTCGTGAGTTTTTCTTTTTATACACGCACGTTATGAATGTATTTACTTCAATAAAATCACTGGTAATTGTATTGGCTCTTTGTAGCGTTTCCGCCAATGGCCAAAAAAAGTCATCGGGCAAATCAACTGAAAAAGGAAAGCTAACCCAATCCAAAGAATTACTCATAGACGCCAAAGCCATCAAAGCCGATAGTTTGGCCAAAAGCAAACGAATCGCCGATAGTTTAGCTGCAATTCAACCGCTAAAACTAAAACCGTTCAAGAAAAATGCCCATGCTTCCTATTACCACCAAAAGTTTCATGGCAGACGCACCTCGAGTGGTGTAAAATTTGACAATACAAAATATACCGCTGCTCACCGAAAGCTTCCATTTGGAACCAAGCTAAAAATCACCAATGAAGTCAACAACAAATCAGTAATTGTTGAGGTAACCGATCGAGGACCCTTTACCAAAGGCCGCGAAATTGATTTAACCAAAAAAGCGTTTATGGAAATTGTGGACAATAAAAATAGCGGTAAAGTAATGGTAACGATCGAAGAGATTATTCCGGCTGTTGTTCCTGTTTCCAAGCCATAAAAGGATGCTTGCTTAAAGAGGCATTGTAGTATTTATTTTCTTGGGTTACTTCTTTTCCTAACCAATCCGGTTTTTCGACTACTTCGTCTTCGTGCGTCAATTCAATTTCGGCCACAATTAGGCCCGTATTATCTCCCGCAAACACATCGACTTCAAAAGTTTGGTTTTGAAATGGCACCAAATACCTTGTTTTTTGAATGCTGCCTGGCTCACACAGCGCCAAGAGCGATTTAGCTTCGGTTAGGTTAAGTTCAGTTTCCCATTCTAGTCGCGTAGTTCCCGTTTCATTTCCTTTTCCTTTGATGGTCAAAAAACCCGATTCGCCCTGAATGCGTATGCGTACGGTTCGTTCGGGATGCGCATTCAAATAGCCCTGGGCAATCACAAATTTTGCGGTTGCCTGCGCCATAAAATCAAGGGAAGTGACCAGGTATTTGCGTTCGATTTCAACCATATATACTAATCAAAAAACCCCTGCTTTACAGGGGTTTTTGTTGTTTTATTATTTTCTGCTGCTTAGTTTTGAAAGTAATCTCAAGAACTCGATGTACAACCAAACGAGGGTAATCATCAAGCCCATAGCTCCAAACCATTCCATGTATTTGGGGTGTCTTTGCGCCACGCCTTTTTCAATTTGATCAAAATCCAAAAAGAGATTCATGGCTGCTATCACAATCACAAATACACTGATGCCTATACTCATCAAGCCACTGCCCTGATGAATGGGTTGAAACGAAGGCATAAACAAGCTTACCAACCAAGAGATCAAGTAAAAGGTAGCGATAGCTAGGGTTGATCCAATAACAATGGCTCTAAACTGCTCGGTTACTTTTACAATTTGGAATTTGTATAAGGCAAAACAAGTAACAAAGGTGACAAAGGTTGCGCCCACTGCTTGCATGACAATGCCAGGGTACATGGTTTCGAAAATTACTGAAATTCCGCCAATGAAAAAGCCTTCAAAGATGGCGTAGCCTGGGGCTAAATAAGGAGAAGCTTGTGGCTTGAATGTGGCAATCAACACCAAAATAAACCCGATGATGGCTCCGCCAAAAGTAAATACCATACTGTTTTCAAGCGACCAAGTAAATAATGCACTGGCTACCAAAAGCAACAACATGATGAAACTTTTGTTGATCGTGCCGTTAACCGTCATGGTTTGTTCGGCTCCAATTACTTCGGCATCGTATACACGTTCGTTGTTTGACGTAAATGATTTGTTTCTAAAAAATGGATTGGTTGAATTCATGTGAATAGTTTTTAAAAAATCAATCAAATATAGAAAATCTATTTGAACACCCTATTACTTTAACAAGGCGTACTATTCAATTTCTGAAACACGCAATGTATTTACCATTCCTTTTTCTGTAACTGGCATCGCCGCCAAGTTGATCAAGAAATCCCCTTTTTCAACAAATCCACGCTCTTGTGCCATTCTATTGATGTCGGTAACGGTATCGTCGGTGCTCACAAATTTGTCGTAGAAAAATGATTTCACGCCCCACAACAGGTTCAATTGTGTTAAAATTCGGTGGTTTGATGTAAACACCAAAATGTGTGATTTGGGACGCCAAGCCGAGATTTGAAAGGCCGTGTAGCCGCTATTGGTTAAGGTACAAATGGCTTTGGCTTCGATTACATTGGCCATGTTGGCTGCGTGTTGACAAATCGATTTGGTAATGTAGCGCTTGGTTTTTATTTGTGGCGTGTTTTGCGGCACTTGAATAAGCGGCGAATCTTCCACAGCCACAATAATTTGAGTCATTTTTTGGATTACTTGCACCGGATAATTTCCCACCGAAGTTTCTCCTGACAACATCACGGCGTCGGCACCATCCATTACGGAGTTGGCTACGTCATTTACCTCAGCACGTGTAGGCGTCATGCTGGTAATCATGGTTTCCATCATTTGGGTAGCAATAATTACCGGGATACGGGCCGTTTTGGCGCGGTGCACTAATTTCTTTTGAATCAAAGGGACTTCATGTGCAGGGACTTCCACACCCAAATCGCCACGGGCTACCATCAAACCGTCGCAGTAGGCCACAATTTTATCAATATTGGCTACCCCTTCTGGTTTTTCGATTTTAGCAATGATGGGGATTTTGTGTTCGGAATTGGCCGAAATCAAATCTTGCAACTCCATCAAATCTTCAGCCGTGCGCACAAACGAAAGCGCAATCCAATCTACCTTTTGCTCAATGGCAAACAAGGCGTCTTTGATGTCTTTTTTGGTTAAGGCAGGCAACGAAACTTTGGTGTTGGGCAGGTTTACTCCTTTTTTTGATTTCAACGGACCGCCCTGAATTACTTTACACAATACTTCCGTTTTTCTATTGGTTTCAATGGCTTCAAATATCAGTTTTCCGTCATCAAGCAAAATGCGCTCGCCAGGATTTACATCTCTTGGAAACTCTTTGTAGTTCATGTAAACGCGCTCAGCAGTTCCTGGAATATCGTCAGAGGTTTGGAAAGTAATCAAATCACCGTCATTTACCACCACATCTTCTTGCATCACACCGACACGCAATTTGGGGCCTTGTAAATCGGCCAAAATAGCCGTAGTGTAGCCGTTTTCGTTGTTGAGCTCACGAATTAGATCAATTTTTGCTTTTACATCGCTGTAATCAGCATGAGAGAAGTTTACCCGAAATACATTGACACCGGCATCGATCATTTCTTTCAAAACGGCTTTAGTGCTACAAGCTGGGCCTAGTGTGGCTACAATTTTAGTTTTTTTGTTTGTTGGCATTTTTGTTAAAAAATTAAATTGTTTTTAGATTTTATTTTAGCAGAATCTACCAGATATACGGCAGAAATTTGCGGGATTTCATTTATTTTATCCAATACTTCGTGAAGGACATCAACGTGGTCTTGGTGTTCAATTTTTAAAAAATAGTCTACTTTCTTGAATTCGGGCAACAAATAAACCCGAGTGGCAATTTCGACTTGGGTGTCCAGAAACAAATTTTGACCAGTGCTTTTTTTGCGCACCACATATTCGTTTTTATTTTGCATTAACATCCAATTCACATCAGTTGCTGGATTTTCATACTGAAAGTAATCAAACGCAATCCGTTTGTCTTTTACAGTTAATGAAAAAGGTTTTTTGGTTTTGTGTAAAATAATTGGGAGATGTTGGTTCAATAAGAAAGCCATTCGGTAATCTTCCACGCTGGAATGAATAGCAATCAGGCTGTAATCAATCGCGTCAAATTCGTCTAATTCTAATTTTAAGACCGCCATCAGTTTACCTAAAAATTTGCCGTAAAGATATTACATAAAAGCAAAGAAATGTCGCTATTTTAGGGATAATAACTACAATTTAGCAACGAAAACGTTATAGTTTTAAGAATGTAAAATCATTTTGCCTCAATTTTTTCCTGAAACGCAAAATAAGCCCGTTTGGACGCAATTTCTTCAGCTTTCTTTTTTGACGCGGCCCTAGATTTGGCTACTATTTTGTCGTCAATACGCAAGTGCACCGCAAATAAACGTTCGCCCGAAATGGAGTTGTCTTCAAACGTATCAAAGTGAAATTGTTTTTTTTCCTTTTGGCACCACTCAATCACCAAGCTTTTGTAGCTGATGACTTTGCCTTCTAGGCGAGCAATGTCAACATAGGGAATGATGACACGGGTATCGATAAATTTCTCGCAATAGGCATAGCCGCGATCCAAGTAGATGGCCCCAACCAAAGCCTCAAAAATATTACCGTGTATGTTTTCGCCAAATTGCGCAGTCGGGATTTTACTGTCAATAAATTGCGTCAGCTGTAAATCTTTCCCCAACTCATTGAGATGTTCTCTGCTCACAATTTTTGAGCGCATTTTGGTGAGATATCCTTCGTCGCCCGATGGCACTTCTTTGTGCAAATAGGCCGCAATTACGGCACTTAACATGGCGTCACCCAAAAACTCGAGCCGTTCGTAGTTCATGGGGTTTCCATTTGCATCAATTTTGTTGGATGATCGGTGTGTAAATGCTTTTTGGTAATGGTCTAGCGAAAGGGGCGCAAACCCCAAGATGCGTTCCATTTTGCTAAAAAAAATCCCGTCCTCATTTGAACGGGATGATTTTTTAAATATTTTTTTGAAAATTGACATGTACTACAAGTCCAATTTTTTTACCAATACACACGCATTGTGACCGCCAAAACCAAAGGTGTTGCTCATCAATACGTTCACGTCGCGTTTTTGCGCTTGGTTGAATGTAAAGTTTAACTTTTGGTCAATTTGGTCGTCGTCGGTAAAGTGATTGATGGTAGGAGGAACGATGCCGTGTTTGATAGACAAGATAGATGAAATGGTTTCAATTGCACCCGCTGCGCCCAATAAATGCCCAGTCATGGATTTGGTTGAATTCAAGTTCATGGTATAGGCATGCTCTCCAAATACATGTAAAATTGCTTTTGATTCGGCAATGTCTCCCAGTGGAGTAGAGGTTCCGTGCATGTTCACTCCGTCCACGTCGGTTGGGTTTAATCCAGCATCACGCAAACAGTTGATCATCACGTTTTTAGCGCCCAAACCTTCTGGATGTGGAGCTGTGATATGGTGTGCATCAGCCGACATACCGCCACCGCCTATTTCACAATAGATGGTTGCGCCACGGGCAATCGCATGTTCGTATTCTTCTAATACCAAGGCACCGGCTCCTTCTCCTAGCACAAATCCATCGCGGTCTTTGTCCATCGGTCGTGAGGCGGTTGTGGGGTCGTCGTTGCGGGTTGACAAGGCGTGCATGGCGTTAAATCCACCCATACCCGCTATGGTAACTGCCGCTTCAGAACCACCCGTAATCATGACATCGGCATGGCCTAATCGGATGTAATTGAATGAATCAATTATGGCATTGGTAGAGGAAGCACAAGCCGAAACAGTAGTAAAGTTTGGCCCTCTAAAGCCGTATTTTATTGAGATGTGCCCACCGGCTATATCGGCAATCATTTTAGGGATAAAAAACGGGTTGAATTTAGGCACTCCATTTCCTTTTGTGAATTCCATCACTTCTTGCTGGAAGGTTTCTAAACCGCCAATACCAGAACCCCAAATTACACCCACGCGGTCTTTGTCAAGGGCGTCTAAGTTAAATTGGGCATCCTTTACGGCTTCATCAGACGACACCATGGCATATTGTGCATAGCGGTCCATTTTGCGCGCTTCTTTGCGGTCCATAAAGTCTTCAACATTGAAGCCTTTTAATTCGCAGGCAAATTTGGTTTTAAAGTGAGTGGTATCAAAATAGGTAATTGGGGCTGCGCCACTTACACCAGTAATCAATCCATTCCAATAGTCTTGAACGGTGTTACCAATTGGAGTTAGTGCGCCTAATCCGGTTACTACAACTCGTCTTAGTTCCATAAACGTATAATTTTAGTGTTTAGTTTAAACAAATAATACCCAACTATTTCTTCTTGGATGACATCACAAAAGAGACATGGGTATTAAATTTATTGTGTTGATTGAAAATCAATCCGGTATTTTAAAAATAAAACACCCGTAAATACATTCATTTACGGGTGTTTGTGGGTATTATTTTTTAGCTTCTTCGATATATGAAATAGCTTGACCTACAGTAGCAATGTTTTCTGCTTGGTCGTCTGGAATTTGAATGTCAAATTCTTTTTCGAACTCCATGATAAGCTCAACAGTGTCTAATGAATCGGCTCCTAAATCGTTTGTGAAGCTTGCTTCAGTTACAACTTCATTTTCGTCAACGCCTAATTTGTCTACGATAATCGCTTTTACTCTTGATGCAATGTCTGACATAATCTTTAATTTTAAAATTTAATTTGATGGCAAAAATAAAAAACTTTATTTTAAAACCACGTTTTAGTTTATAAATGTGTGGGCGAAATTATAAAAATAAATTAACAAAGGCCTTTAAAATGAATTTAATATCATTTATTATTCTTTTTTTTGCGCTCTGAAAGTCAGCCACTACATGAAAAAAATCATCCTCTTTGCTTCGGGTTCTGGAACCAATACCGAAACGATTATTCGGTATTTTGCTGCGCATCAAATGGCCAAGGTTATTGCTGTGTACACCAACAATCCTCGCGCTGGAGTGATTCAAAAAGCACAGCATTTGCAGGTGCCTACTGTGGTTTTTGATAGAAATGATTTTGAATCGGGGAAAATACTAGCTGAACTAAAGCAGCTGCAGCCCGATTTAGTGGTGTTGGCTGGTTTTTTATGGAAAATACCTGCCCACTTTATTGCTGCATTTCCTCAAAAAATACTCAACATTCATCCAGCCTTATTGCCAAAATATGGCGGCAAAGGCATGTATGGCATGTATGTACACCAAGCCGTTTTAGACCAAAAGGAAACCGAAACGGGTATTTCGATACATTTGGTCAACGAACAATATGACCAAGGCGCGCTCTTGTTTCAGGCAAGCACTTCCGTATCCGATTGCCACACCGCCCAAGACGTAGCCGATAAAGTACATGCCCTTGAAAAACAACATTTTTCGGCTGTAATCGAATCGTATTTAACCACTTTGTACCCTCAGCCGTGAATTCCTACCAAGTACATCTTTATACTGACGGCGCTGCCAAGGGAAATCCAGGCCCAGGCGGCTATGGCGTAGTCTTAGAATGGGTGGGCAAACCCTACCGCAAAGAACTGTCGGCAGGTTTTCGCCACACTACCAATAATCGCATGGAACTCCTGGCGGTAATTGTAGGGCTCGAACAATTAAAAAACCCACAAACAACGGTACTTGTTGTTTCGGATTCTAAATATGTGGTGGATGCCGTGGCTAAAAAATGGGTGTTTGGCTGGGAAAAGAAAGGCTTTGCAGGCAAAAAAAACCCCGATCTTTGGAAACGATTTCTACTTATCTATCGACAGCATCAAGTCAACTTTCAATGGATCAAAGGGCACAACAATCATCCGCAGAACGAACGTTGTGATGCATTGGCCGTAACGGCATCGATGCAGAAAGAGCTGTTTGTTGATCAGGAATATGAAAACAGTGGTCCCGAAGCGTCGGGATTGGAATTTGGTCTTGAAGATTGAATGATTGAAAAATTGAATGATTGAAAGATTTCGTATTGAAGTAACAGTTCTGCCTAGAAGTTTTGGTCCCGAAGCGTCGGGATTGGAATTTGAAAATTTGGAAATTTGGAAATTTGAAAATTGAATGTTGCGTGTAAATTGGTCCCGAAGCGGAGGTATTCTTAGAACCGTCTCTTATCTCTCTTCTATTTGTCTCTCGTCTCAGTTAAAACTCCCCACCTAAAACTAACAGCCGTCCATAGTAAACTTCCCAAAACTCCCCTCTCGAGAGGGGCTGGGGGTGTGTATTTATTAGTTGTAAGTTAACGGTTGACAGTTTACAGTGGTTCTTAGCATACAAATCAAAATTCAAAAATCAGCAATCGTTAATCAAATCCGTGCATTCGTGGCAAAAATTCCATCTTCCAGCTCAGCAGAGTTCTTAGTATACATCGAAATATTGGAATTTGGAATTTCAGTATTGGAATTCCTATAATTCGTGCATTCGCGGCAAAACTTCCCACTCCCAACTCCCCACTCCCCACCCAAATCTAACAGCCGTCCATAGTATACAAATGAATTTTGGAATTTCTCTCGTCTCTCATCTATACCAACCCAACTAAGTATACCGCTCATGTTCATTCATTTGTTTAATTTGCGGCATGAATCGAAAGTTGTTTAGCGCAAAAAAAGAATCTTGGTGGCTCATCGGATTCTCTATACTCCTGAGCAGCGGGCTTATTATCGAACCACAATTGCTTTGCGGTGCCTTGTCAAAAGGAGATTTATCGGGTATGTGGATCTATTGGAGTTCCTTGATTGGTTCGGCATTTGGTCTTTCGTTTTTTGCCCATTTGTGGCAAAAGGTGCCTGTGCAAACCGAAAACGAGTTTATCTTTTTTCGTTATTCAGGCCTTGGGGCAAACTATTTGCATCGATTCCGGAGTTTGTATTTGGGGTTACTCATTATTCCGTTTTTGCTTGCGTTTAGTTTGTTGGGGTTTTCAAATATCTTGTCCTATGTGATGCAAATAAGCACAAAACAAGCCTTGTGTGCTTTATGTTTATTGCTTGGGGTAGTTACGTTTTTTAATTCCTTGTGGCGCATTTTACGGTTAGATTTTATTTTGTTCTTGTTATTTACATTGACCCTTGCGGCACTAGTGAGTCTAATGTACTTTCAAATAGGGATGCCTTCCTTGGCGGATCCCATACAAAAACAGCAACTGCAACTTTTCCCAAATACGGGTACGGCCGCTTTTTCTGTTTTTTTGGGCTATGTAATGGTACAATGGTGGTCGGCAAGCATCTTGGATTTTCCCGACATGAATGGCCAAAAACTCATGGCAGCTCAATCATTGTCAGCCGTAGTAAAAAGTTTTTTTCTACCGCAATTGCTCGTGTTTTTGTGCAAGGCCCTATTATTTGTGTTGCCATTTATCGCGGTTTTGAAAGGCTATACTCAAGGCATTTCCAACCCAGAATTGGCGTTTAGCGCATTATTTGTAAAAACATTACCCGCTTGGGCATTGGGTTTGGTAGTGGTTTTTTTCTTGATTCCTTTTTTATCGTTTATCCAAAATCACCAAAATTGGGCCGGTTCCTTATTGGTGGCCAATTTTTACAAATACCACATTGATCCAACCCTATCTCAAACCAAAGAACAACTTTTGGGAAAAATGGCCATGTTGTACACCTTATTGGCGGCGGGGATCATTGCTTTTCAATTTGATTCTTTGCTCACCATGGTTCAATATTTGTTTGCCATTACCGCAGGGGTGGGCCCCGTATTTATGCTCAGGTGGTATTGGTGGCGCATCAATGCTTGGTCGCAACTCAGTGCAATGCTGGCCGGAATCGTATATCCTATCGTGTACCGGTTACTTTACTCGACATCGCCAGTTTTTCAACAGGCGGTTTATCAAGCTCGTGATTTTTTACACTTGGATGATTATATGCTAAGTTTAGTGATACTCACCTTGGCCGTAAGTTTCACCTGGCTGTTGGTTACCTTTCTTACACCTCCTACGGCGTTTTCGCATGCACAACATTTTGTAAACACGGTAAAACCAGGAGGATATTGGCCAGGATTTCAAGACCATTGTTCTGCCTTTCGTGTTACACGTTCAGGGGCTTGGGTTCTAAAAACAACAAGTGGATTTGCAATGTATCTAACATTTTGGAATTTCGTAACCCAAAAATACAGCGCCATGTGCGGTTTTTTTGTTTTGTATGTATTGTGTTTTTTGGGAGCCTATTTTTTATTAGCCAAGGCCAATACGCAATACGAGGCCCAGTTTTTAGATTAATTTGAAGGGTAAATCTAATACAACAAACGCGTAACCCAGGTGTTGCCCGTAGCATGGCAGAATTCGGGCAAAAATTGGGACACTATTTTTTGATTTTCTCCGGTGGCAAAAAGGTACGAAATGCCAAACTCAATCGCTTTTTTCTCGTTGGCCTCGTTTTGAAACCAAGTTGAATGTATCCGAAACGGGGCATACACCTGTTTTTTATTGCGCTTTACATTGGCGTATAACCAAAAAAGTTGCAGCGCATACAAGGCTATGCTGTGGTGGCCTTTTTTTTGGTTTTGCACCAATTGATCAACTACCGCAACAAAGGCTTGGTGCCCAAAAAGTTCCTCTTTCATGTCAAATAGTAAAAGGGCTTTGAGCAGGCGGGCAAGTACCCAAGCTTGTTCATAGGGCGAGTGATTTTTTAATTCTTGCAAAGCTTTTTCGAGCAGGTTGGTCCATGTATGATGTAATGCGCCATTAATTCCATCATGTAAAACGGCTACCTCGAGCCACCTCGATTTTTCATGAAAATGACAATCGTCCCAAGTAAGTTGTTTAGTAGTATGCCAAAAGGAATCAAAATAAGGAGAATCAGCTTTGTTATGGTGTACAGTTTTGCTAATTAAAAACGCATAGACAAATAGCTTTCGGTAGTTGTTTTGAATGTTTGGTAAATAATACTCACGTAGGGCATGTGAATAATATCTTCCTTCGTCGTCTTCGTCTACAAATGATTCATAAAACAAGCGTTGCCCCATTGGGTTGCTGGCCAAAAGCTGCAACAGTGGCTGCTTGTTGGGGAGTTTGCGCAGGTGTGTACCCAACAATTCGGCCGCTGCAATTTGTAAGGTGAGGGGGCAATTGGGGTCTATTTTATTTAAAACAGCTAGCAGGGCTTGGGAATCATGGCTGGCCAATGCCAATTGCAATAACGCCAACGAAAAGCCATCGGCTGCTTCGGTCAGAAAAAAATTGGGGTCAAAAGGGATGTTGGTTTGATTTTGGCAAAAATCTTCCCATTCAGAAAAATTTAAATAGTGTGCCAATAAATTTAAAGTGTCTTTGTACGGTTTGCGAAAGGGTTTTACCACCCCAAACAAGCGCCCCAAGGTGTGCGGCGATATGTGCAATTTTTTGGCGTAAAAATCATCCGAAAGGCGTTTGGCATCGGCAATGGTTTTTATGGCATTGCCGTGGGCCGTTTCGATTTGCTGGCAAATGGAGATTAAATACGGATCGGGTTGCTTCATAACTAGGTAAAGGAGCCGCAAGGCGCACACAAAGTAACAGCATAAAAATACAGCTTTTGAACTTGCAATAACTTGCAATAAAAATTGTGGGATTTATAAAATAGTTTTGTTTGGATTAAAATTAACCCATTATGAAACAAACGATTTCCATAGTATTATTGAGTATTAGCTTTTTTGTAAATGCACAGTGTGCATGGACAAATCCATATGGCGGTAGTTTAACTGGACCATCTTCAGTTTGTCGTTATTCAAATGTTATATATCAATATACAATGCCAACATGTGCAACATCTGTGACATGGAGTTTGCCAAATGGCGCTACTTATGTAAACAATCCAGACAATGGTCCAATTAAATCTATAACTGTAACATTTGGAGCTAATGGAGGAGTTTTATCATTCATAGGAGTAAATGGTGCTCCATATTACCTTAATGGTGGAGGAGATTCAATTCAAATAGATGTAACTCCACTAGGTACAACTTCTGCAATTCAAGGCCCATCTATATTGTCCTGTAATGCGCAAACACAAACGTATAGTGTATTGCCAGTTTCTAATGCAATATCCTATACTTGGTCCTTACCTTCAGGAGCTACAGGCAATAGTAATTCTAATACTATAAACGTATCATTTAGCGCTACTACAATTTTTGGAATAATCAGTGTTGTTGCTAATAATGCGTGTGGAGATTATAATCAAGCAAGAACATTAGTTGTTAGAAATAATCCTGGCAATCCTGTTATTATACAAAATGGAAACACACTCCGTTGTACTACCATTTATAATGGGTATCAATGGTATGATCAAAATGGCATTATTAATGGAGCTACGAATCAAGATTATATTCCAACGCATGCAGGAACATATTCACTAAAAGCATATTATTTTAGCAATTGTATTTCAAACAACTCAAATTCAATATTTTATAATCCTCAACTCCCAAACATTTATTATGACAATCAACCTGATATAATAGTTGGAAATCCGGTTACTATTTCACCAACCTATGTTGGTCAAGTTCCTCCAGGAGCTTTTCAACAAGTATCAACGGTTGCAGGCACCGGAGTTTTAGGCAGTAATAACGGAATATCAAATCAAGCTACCTTTAATAACCCGCAAGGAATTACATTAGACAGCAGCGGTGTATTGTACGTAGCCGACACCGATAATAGTCTCATTAGAAAAATAAGTCCAGACGGAATGGTAAGTACGTTTGCAGGCAGTACAATTGGAAATACTGACGGGACAGGAAGCGTTGCTAGATTTAGAAACCCTCAACGCCTCACTGTCAATAATAACATAATATATGTGAGCGACACAGGGAATAATAAAATCCGAAAAATAACATCAAATCAAACCGTGAGCACTTTAAACATTGGATTTGCAACAATTTCAACGCCAATTGGAATTACTACAAACAGCTTAGGAGATATTTATGTTGTTTCAAATGCGAATAATAAAATTCATAAAATGACGCCAACTGGCGTGACAACAACATTTGCAGGATCAGGAAATTTAGGTTTTAATGATGGCAATGGTACTTCGGCTGGTTTTTGGCGACCTAAAGATATATGTATAGACAATTCTAGTACATTTTGGGTTTCAGATACAGATAATAACACAATTAGACAGATTAATCAAAACGCAGATGTTGTATCTTACGCTGGGGTAACAAGTTTGTATTCTTTTTACCTATCCAGTAATTTATCTGTTTCGGGTAATTATATGTCATTCCCAGACGGAATTGCAGCGGATAATATGTATGTCTATTTTACGGTAGGGCATCGAATATTAAGATTTAAAAAGAATCCAACATCAAATTCCGAAAGAGTTACATTATTTGCTGGTGGTGGAGGAAGCGGATTAAATTTTAATGGGGATGTTGATGCTATAGGAGAGCTAGCCAAATTTGATTCTCCAAAAGGGATGAGTATAGACTTAGCAAATGGATATGTTTATGTATCTGATTCGGGGAATCACAAAATCCGAAAAATCTCAATGTATGGATACAGTATTTCACCGACTTTACCTCCAGGCTTGATTTTTGATTATAATACTGGTGCAATATCAGGAACAACAACAACCCCATTTGACCCAACTACTTTCACTGTAACGGCTTATAATCAGTATGGAAACAGTTCAGCAACTTTCTCATTAAGAGCAGCTTTTCTTAGTAATATTAGTAATGAAAAAAACAAATTTACACTTTACCCCAACCCAGCACATGACCGAGTTACGATAAAAATGGGAGATAATCTTAACTCATCTTATAATGTAAGCATATGCAATCTTCTTGGCCAAGAAGTATATCACACTTCGCTTCAAGGCTCCGAAACTCAAATTGCCAAAACTTGGCCCGGTAGCGGTTTGTATTTGGTAAAAATTTACGACACCCATAACCAAGTGCTCGAAACGCATAAAGTGGTGTTTGAGTAATAAACTTAAATCTAAACAAATTAATAATTATGAAAAAAAGTATCCTTTTAGCATTATTGGCGCTTGCATTCACTCCGTCACTTTTTGCACAAGTTCCATCCTATGTACCTACCAATGACTTAGTGGGGTACTGGCCCTTTAGCGGTAATGCCAACGACGAAAGCGGAAACGGAAACAATGGAGTCGTGAGTGGGGCAACCCTTACAACAGATCGATTTGGGAATGTTAATGAATCCTACTATTTTAATGGAACAACAAGTGGTATACAAATTAATAATACCCTATTGTCAAACCAAGCACATTCATACACTTACAATTTTTGGTGTTTATTAGAAACAACGGATTCGTCAGATAATGGATACACTATTTTTGACGATTGTGACAGCAATCAATGGTATGGAAAGGGAAGATTTTTCTTAGGGTCTCAATTATTTACCGGAAAACCAGCGTTTCAGTTTAGAGAATATTATAATTCACCAATAGATAATAGCTTCACTTCTAATGTTTGGATAAATTACAGTTGTGTCTTTGACTACGAAAATCAAGTAATTAAACTTTATAAAAATGGAGTTTTAGTAAATACACAATCGTATGAGCCAGGTTCTTATACCGTTGGAAATAGAAAAACGCAATTTGGTCGTTGCGAAACCCCAATTGAATACGTGGCTGGTTCATATTTCACGGGTCATTGGCTAGGTAAAATCGATGATATTGGGCTTTGGAATCGCGCATTAACTACGCAAGAAATCACGAATTTATATAATTCGGTAAGTTCTAATGAATGCCTTACCATGGTTATAAATTCTGGAGCTTTAAACACCAATCCAGTTACATACACTAGCACAGTAAATATATATCCTAATCCCGCAAATGATCACATTACCATAGATTGCGGTAACTTGGCTAATGTAGTGGGTTGGAGTATTAAAATCACCAATGCGTTGGGGCAAGAAGTATTTGCCGGCAATATGAACACACAGCAGTACTACATTTCACTCAATTCCTGGGCAGGCCAAGGGATGTATTTTGTGAAAATTATAAACGCACAAAATGAAGTGGTGAATATCAAAAAAATTATTTTGCAGTAAACCCATTACAAAATAAATCAGCCTCACTTCGGTGGGGCTTTTTTGTTTTTAAAAAGATTAAATGATTGAAAAATTGAATGATTGATAGATTTCGTATTGAAGTAACAGTTCTGCCTAGAAGTTTTGGAATTTCTTAGAACCGTCTCTTATCTCTCTTCTATTTGTCTCTCGTCTCAGTTACAACTCCCAACTTCCCACTCCCAACTCCCCACCTAAAACTAACAGCCGTCCATAGTAAACTTCCCAAAACTCCCCTCTCGAGAGGGGCTGGGGGTGTGTATTATTAGTTGTAAGTTTACGGTTGACAGTTTACAGTGGTTCTTAGCATACAAATCAAAATTCACAAATCAAAAATCGTTGATCGTTAATCAAATCCGTGCATTCGTGGCAAAAATTTCATCTTCCAGCTCAGCAGAGTTCTTAGTATACATCGAAATATTCGAATTTGGAATTTCAGTATTGGAATTCATATAATTCGTGCATTCGCGGCAAAACTTCCAGCTCCCCACTTCCCGCTCTAAACTAACAGTCTTCCATAGTATACAACTGAATTTTGGAATTTGGAATTTCATCATTGGAATTTCTATAATTCGTGCATTCGCGGCAAAACTTCCAACTCCCCACTTCCCACTCCCTACTCAACAGTTGTTCTTAGTATAAATCGAAACATTGGAATTTGGAATTTCAGTATTGGAATTCCTATAATTCGTGCATTCGCGGCAAAACTTCCCACTCCCAACTCCCAACTCCCCACTCAACAGTTGTTCTTAGTATAAATCGAAACATTGGAATTTGGAATTTCAGTATTGGAATTCCTATAATCCGTGCATTCGTGGCAAAAATTCCATCTTCCAGCTCAGCAGAGTTCTTAGTATACATCGAAATATTGGAATTTGGAATTTCAGTATTGGAATTCCTATAATTCGTGCATTCGTGGCTATCAGCTAGAAGCAACCAGCTGTTCTTAGCATGCAAATCAAAATTCAAAATTCAAAATTCGTTGATCAAATCCGTGCATTCGTGGCAAAACTTCCCACTCCCAACTCCCCACTTCCAGCTCCCCACTTCCCCCAATTATTCCTTATTAATTCTTACTTATTAATTTAGAGAGAAAACCTATCTTTGCGCCTTTAATTTGAGATTGCTTGATCTCCTAATTCCCATCGCATGAATAAGCTATTAATTGTAGGAACAGTCGCTTTTGACGCCATTGAAACACCGTTTGGTAAAACAGATAAAATTTTGGGCGGAGCGGCCACGTTTATCGGATTAGCCGCCTCGCACTTTAAACTGCAATCGGCCATTGTGTCGGTGGTGGGCGATGATTTTCCGCAAGCACACCTTGATTTACTCACAAACAGAAACATCGATATATCCGGATTGGAAGTGGTGCCTGGAGGAAAGACGTTTTTTTGGAGTGGCAAATACCACAACGACATGAATTCCAGAGACACCTTGGCTACCGAGCTCAATGTGTTGGCTGATTTTAACCCCAAAGTTCCGGCAAATTTTACCGATTCAGACATTGTGATGCTGGGCAACTTGCACCCAATCGTACAAAGCAGTGTATTGAACCAACTCACACAAAAACCAAAACTTGTAGTCTTGGACACCATGAACTTTTGGATGGACTGCGCCTTGCCTGAGTTGTTGGATGTAATCAATCGCGTAGATGTGATCACCATTAACGACGAAGAAGCCCGACAATTATCTGGGGAATATTCCTTGGTCAAAGCGGCCGCCAAAATCCACCAAATGGGACCTGCCTATGTGGTGATCAAAAAAGGAGAACACGGGGCTTTGCTTTTCCACAACGAGCATATCTTTTTTGCGCCTGCCTTGCCTTTGGCCGATGTGTTTGATCCAACGGGAGCCGGAGATACTTTTGCTGGAGGGTTTGCCGGATTTATTGCCCAACAAGGGGATATTTCGTTCCATACCATGAAAACGGCCATCATTCAAGGATCCAATTTGGCTTCCTTTTGCGTGGAGCAGTTTGGCACCGAGCGCATGCAAACACTCACACAAGCTGAGGTGCAAAACCGCTTGAAACAATTCAAGTCCTTAACACAATTTGATATAGAATTGTCCTAAATTTATGCCTCGAAATTCGGGGCATTTTTATTGCCCAAAAACAACTAACTACAACAACCAAATACATTTTTTTTCATGAGCGACGCCATAAAACACGAATGTGGGATAGCCCTATTGCGATTAAAAAAACCTTTATCCTTTTACAAAGAAAAATACGGTACTGCGTTCTACGGAATTCAGAAAATGTATTTATTAATGGAAAAACAGCACAACCGCGGACAAGACGGCGCTGGTTTTGCTTCCATCAAATTGGATGTCGATCCTGGCGAACGCTACATCAGCCGCGTACGCTCCAACGATGCCCAACCCATACAAGACGTATTTGCCCAAATCAATGACCGCATCAACGAAGAAATGTTGGCGCATCCGGAATTTGCTGAGAACGTCGATTTACAAAAAAAACACCTGCCCTACATTGGTGAATTGTTTTTAGGCCATGTGCGATACGGTACGTTTGGAAAAAACAGCATTGAAAGCGTACACCCCTTTTTGCGTCAAAACAACTGGATGCACCGTAACCTGATTGTGGCCGGGAATTTTAACATGACCAATGTAAAAGAGCTGTTCAGTAGTTTGGTCGAGTTGGGACAACACCCCAAAGAAATGGCCGACACGGTAACTGTCATGGAAAAAATAGGTCATTTTTTAGATGATGAGGTCACCGAGTTGTACCAAGAATGTAAAAATAACGGCTTGTCCAAACAAGAAGCTTCGCCTGTCATTGCAGAGAAACTCGACATTGCTAAAATACTAAAACGCGCTTCCAAAGGTTGGGATGGTGGCTATGCGATGGCTGGACTTTTTGGCCATGGTGATGCCTTTGTGTTTCGCGATCCAGCGGGCATTCGTCCGGCCTATTTTTATGAAGACGATGAAATATTGGTGGTTGCCTCCGAGCGTCCGGTAATTCAAACCGTATTCAATGTGCCTTTTGAGAAAGTGCAAGAGTTGCAACCGGGCCATGCGGTGATCATCAAAAAAAATGGCCAAGTTACCGAAGAAGAAATCATCGTGCCTGTGGTGAAAAAAGCCTGCTCGTTTGAGCGCATTTATTTTTCCCGAGGAAGTGATGCCGAAATTTACCAAGAGCGCAAAGCATTGGGCAAATTGGTATTGCCTGCGGTGCTTAAATCAATCGGGCACGACACCGACAATACGGTATTTTCGTTCATTCCCAATACCGCCGAAACCTCGTTTTACGGCATGGTCGAAGCGGCCCAAGATTTTTTAAACCAGCGCAAAACCCATTACATTTTAGACAACCAAAAAACCTTGACCAAAGAAAAATTGGAAGAGATTTTATCGGTCAAAATTCGCACCGAGAAAATTGCCATCAAAGACGCCAAGCTGCGTACCTTCATTACCGAAGACAGCAGCCGTGACGACTTGGTTGCGCATGTCTATGATGTTACCTACGGCGTGATCAAGCCCACCGACAATTTGGTAATCATCGACGACAGTATTGTGCGCGGAACTACACTCAAAATGAGCATCATCAAAATGATGGATCGTTTGAATCCCAAAAAAATAGTGGTGGTTTCCTCGGCGCCACAAATACGCTATCCCGATTGTTACGGCATCGACATGGCCAAACTCGAAGGCTTGGTGGCGTTTAGAGCGGCCCTGGCCTTACTCAAAGAGCGCAAGTTGTACCATATAGTCGATTCGGTGTACGAAAAGTGTAAAGCCCAAGAAAATTTAAAGGATGCAGAGGTGGTGAATTTTGTAACCGAAATCTATGCGCCCTTTACTCCCGAAGAAATATCGGCCAAAATTGCGCAAATGTTGTGCTCGAGTGATATTCAAGCGCAGGTTGACATCATTTTCCAAACCGTAGAGGATTTACACCAGGCCTGCCCTAAAAATTTAGGCGATTGGTATTTTACCGGAGATTATCCTACGCCAGGCGGTAATCGCGTGGTAAATCGCGCCTTCATTAATTTTTACGAAGGCCTAAATGAACGCGCTTATTAAGTAAAAAATGCACTTTATCGATTTTAAGTGTAGTTCGTCTAATAATTTTGTTTACAACGTTTTAGTTCTATTATATTTGGAGGACCATAACATTAGTAGGTTAAGTTTATGGTAGATTTGGGGCAAAAAGGGTGAAAGAAATTTCACCTTTTTTATTTTAACCAAGTTCGGTTACTTATCAATTCACATAAAAAAAGGCAATCAAATTCTGATTGCCTTTTTTGTTTAAAATCGGTTGATTTTATTTTTCTAGTGCATACCTGCGGGCCACTTCGGTCCAGTTGATCACATTAAAAAATGCTTCGATATAATCCGGACGACGGTTTTGGTAATGCAAGTAGTAGGCGTGTTCCCACACATCCATCCCCAAAATTGGCGTGCCGCCGCAGCCCACTTCAGGCATCAACGGACAATCTTGGTTTGGCGTGCCACACACGTCTAATTTGCCTCCTTTATGTACACACAACCAAGCCCATCCAGAGCCAAATTGTGTAGCGCCTGCTTTTGAAAAACGCGCTTTAAACTCTGCAAAATCTCCAAAAGCGGCTTCAATGGCTTCGAGCAAATCGCCAGTTGGCATTCCGCCACCGTTGGGCGACATCACACTCCAAAACAAGTTGTGGTTGTAAAATCCACCCCCGTTGTTGCGCACGGCTGCATTTTTTTTGTCCAAGTTAATCAAGATGTTCTCAATGGTTTTGCCTTCCATGTCTGTTCCGGCAATGGCTGCATTTAGGTTGGTGGTATACGCATTATGGTGTTTGCTGTGGTGGATCTCCATGGTGCGGGCATCAATGTGCGGCTCCAAGGCGTCATAAGCATACGGTAATTGAGGTAATTCAAAAGCCATAATAATAAGATTTAGTGATTAAAAATTTTCCCAAAATTAATCATTTAACTTTGGAATAAGTATAGGTAAATTGGAATTTTTCCGATAAATTAGTTCCCGATTCAAGATTTTTTTTGAAGCAATTTCCCGCTGTTCGTTTCAATTTTTTATGGGCCTTCGCTCGCGCTGTGGCCCACAAAAAGATTTTCACTGCCATCGGGGCTAAAGGGTATTAAACAACAACACGCAATAATCAAGGCATGACTAATTCTACTCCCTCACTTGCTAGTTTTTCTATTTACAACGCCTCAGCGGGATCGGGGAAAACGTTTACCTTGGTAAAAGAGTATTTAAAAATCATCTTAACGTCCAGCAAGCCCGATGCGTATAGGAATATACTCGCCATCACCTTTACCAACAAGGCGGTACACGAAATGAAAAGCCGGGTCATCGAAAACCTGACTCAATTTGCACGCAAAACGCCCTCTGAAAGCGCACTAAGCTTACTGAAAATCATTTCGGATGAAACAAAACTGCCCGAGGCCAAATTACAGGAAAAGGCACAGCAAATCATCAAACACCTCATTCACAATTACGCGGCCTTTGACATTTCGACCATCGATAAATTTACCCACAAAGTCATTCGTGCCTTTGCCCACGATTTGGAATTGCCTGTCTCGTTTGAAGTTTCCCTAGATACTGAAAATTTAGTTGTGGAGGCGGTAGACGCCCTCATTGCCCAAGCCGGAAATGACCCAGCCCTCACCAAGTTGCTCATTGATTTCACGATGGAAAAAACCGACGACGACAAGAGTTGGGATATTTCACGGGAAATTGTGGAAACGAGTAAACTCATTGTCAATGAAAACAACCGCCAAGAAATTGCCTTATTGAAAGACTATTCTATTGAGCAGTTTGCTGATTTGAAACAACATCTGCTCAGCCTGTGTGCCGAAATAGAGTCGAGCAATCAAGCCTTGGCCACGCAATTGACACAAAGCATCCTTGCTATGGGCATTAGTTTGTCTTCATTTTCTGGCGGTTATTTTCCCAAACACCTGCAGTCCATTGCAGGAGGAAACTTTACTTCCAAAAACAAAATGTATCGCGAAGTAGACGACATCAAAATACTGAAAGCCGCCCCCGATCAACACCTTATTTTACAAGCCATACCCGCATTTCTTGAGGCCTTAGCCGTGATCTATGCGCAATATGAACGCCGTGATTTTTACAAAGCGTTCATCAAAAACAGCACACCGCTTTCCTTATTGAATAAAGTGAGTCAAGAGCTACAGACCATCCAACAGGAACAAAATATTTTGTCAATTTCTGAGTTCAATGCTTTGATTCACAGGGAAATTCAAAACCAACCTGCCCCCTTTATTTATGAACGATTAGGGGAACGGTACCGTCATTTTTTTATTGATGAATTTCAAGACACCTCGGAGATGCAATGGCAAAATTTAATCCCGCTAATTGACAACGCTTTGTGCAGCGAGGACCTCAACGGTCAGCGAGGATCTTTGATGCTGGTGGGTGACCCCAAGCAATCCATTTACCGCTGGCGTGGTGGAAAAGCCGAACAGTTTATTTCGTTGAGTAAACAGCAAAGCCCATTTAACGCGCAAGCATCGGTTTTTTCTTTGGCTACCAATTACCGCAGTTATTCCGAGATTATTACATTCAATAACGGCCTGTTTGCATTTTTGGCCAATGAATTTACCCATCCCGATTACAAGGATTTATATGCCAATTACAGTCATCAACACACCAATTCTAAACAAGGGGGCTATGTGTCAATCCAATTTTTACCCGAACCCGAACAGGCAGGTCCCGACTCGACGGAAGAGAATCCAGACAAAGTAAAACAGCAGGTGCTGGCAACCTATGCTACCATTCAAGAAGTGTTGGCTAGCGGGTATGCGTATCAAGATATTGCTATACTCACGCGCAAACGTGAGCAAGGCGTGGCGGTTGCTACCCATCTCACAGCGATGCAACTGCCGCTTTTATCGTCTGAAACCTTGCTCTTAGACCATTCACCTGAGGTGAAGTGCTTGTTGCACATTTTGCGTTACATCAACAATTCTAATCACAAAGAAGCCAAAGCGCATTTCTTGCTTTATATGGCTCAAAACCTACCCCATCAAATGGCCACGCATGATTTTGTTGCTGCAGGAATGGCATGTACCCAAGAGGCTGAATTTGAAGCATGGCTTGGTCAAAACGGGGTGGCATTGTCGTTTTCTACTTTGCGAAAAAAATCGCTGTACGAATCGGTTGAGTTATTGGTAAATCAGTTTCTTCAATTAAAAAAGAGCAATGCCTATGTGCAGTATTTTTTAGACATTGTACTCGAGCGTGATGTGCGCAATCAAGCCGGGATTGTCTCGTTTTTATCTTTTTGGGAAAAGAACGCCAGTAAATTAAGTATCCCTTCACCCGAAGGAACCAATGCCATTCGCATACTCACCATTCATAAAGCAAAAGGATTGGAATTTCCCGTTGTGATTATGCCTTTTGCCGATGAAGATTATGCCCGAAAACCCAAAGACAAGTTGTGGCTCGACACCGATAAAGACGAATTTGTTATCCCTAAGATTTTGGTGGACAACAATGCAGCCGTGGCTAATTTTGGCGAAGATGCCAAAGCGGTTTACGAGCAAAAAAAGGAAGAAGAATTACTGGACAACATCAATGTATTGTATGTGGCTCTCACGCGTGCGGTCGAGCAATTATACATTATTTCTCAGACGGTAAAAACCAAAACAGACGGCACCTTTCCCTACACCATGTCGGCATTTTTTGCGAAGTATTTAACGCAACAAGGGCTATTTAACGCCAATACCGCTCAATACGAGTGGGGGAATAAGTTAAAGTTGTCAGCGCCCAGCACTACCAAAACAGTGCCCGTCCCAATTGAATTGGTGAACCAGTTGATTCATCCCTCAAAAATAAAAATCGCCCAACGCGAAGCGCTCATGTGGAATTCCCCACAGCAGGAAGCTATTGCCTTTGGAAATGTCATTCACGAGATAGCGGCTTCAATATATACCTCCGCCGATTTGTCGGGAGCCCTCCAAAAAGCAGTTGAATCGGGCCTTATTGGACACCATCAATTGCAGCAAGTAAGCCACACACTCACCCTATTAATTCAGCATCCGGAGCTGAGCGAGGCTTTTGCGGCAGGAAATAAAGTGTGGAACGAGCAGGCCATTATACAACCATCGGCTGCGCTAGTTAAGCCAGATCGAATTGTACAGCTTCCCTCGGGTGCGGTTATTTTATTGGATTACAAAACAGGCGCTTCTAAACCACAACACAAACAGCAGCTAGCCGAGTATGAAAATGTATTAGTGAAAATGGGCTTTGTGGTTTCAAAAAAACTCTTGGTCTATTTGGGTGAAACGCCCAATGTGATACATTTGTAACCGTTTACTAAAACTCAACAACCACATGTACGGAAAAATTCAACAACACCTTCAAAACGAATTAGACACCATTGAAGCCAATGGAATATTCAAAAAAGAACGCATCATTACGTCGCCACAAGGAGCCGAAATCACCATTTCAACCGGAGAAACCGTATTGAATTTTTGTGCCAACAATTACTTGGGACTTTCTTCGCATCCCGAAGTAGTTCAAGCAGCCAAAGACGCATTAGATTCCCACGGATTTGGCATGTCATCGGTGCGTTTCATCTGCGGCACGCAAGATATTCACAAAACCTTGGAGCACAAAATTGCGCAGTTTTATGGTACCGAAGATACTATATTGTATGCGGCTGCCTTTGATGCCAACGGAGGTATATTTGAGCCTTTGTTGGGCGAACAAGACGCCATTATTTCCGACAGTCTAAACCACGCTTCCATTATTGATGGGGTGCGTTTGTGTAAAGCGGCTCGCTACCGCTACGAAAACAGTGACATGGCCGATTTGGAAATCCAGTTGCAAAAAGCCAACGAGGCCGGTGCACGTTTCAAATTAATTGTCACCGACGGGGTATTCTCGATGGATGGGGTAGTTGCTCCTTTGGATAAAATATGTGATTTAGCTGACAAGTACGATGCCATGGTTATGGTTGACGAATGCCATGCCGCTGGTTTTATTGGCGCAACAGGCAAGGGCACAATGGAGGCCAAAAAGGTAATGGGCCGCATTGACATCATCACCGGAACCCTAGGAAAAGCCCTAGGCGGGGCGATGGGTGGATACACCACAGGCAAAAAAGAAATTATTGAATTGTTGCGTCAGCGCTCGCGTCCGTATTTGTTTTCAAACTCCTTGGCGCCAGCCATTGTGGGTGCATCTATTAAGGTATTTGAATTGCTTGAAAAGGACACTTCTTTGCGCGATACACTCGAGTGGAACACCAACTATTTTAAGGCCGGCATGAAAAAAGCAGGCTTTGATATTGTGGAAGGCGATTCGGCCATAGTACCTGTAATGTTGTATGATGCAAAATTGTCGCAAACCATGGCCAATGAACTGCTTAAAAACGGCATTTATGTAATTGGTTTCTTTTTCCCGGTAGTTCCCAAAGACAAAGCACGTATTCGCGTACAATTGTCGGCGGCTCACACGCAAGCGCATTTAGACAAAGCCATTGCGGCCTTTATCAAAGTAGGAAAAGAACTCAAGGTAATCTAAGGAAACCCCAACGAGGGCATATTTTTTTAAATTCGTTTTGATTGTAATGTTTAACCGCTTACTTTTGGGCCTAATTATTGTAATTTAACAAAAATTTTAACTA
>Ga0315908_10000446_pt1 | contig 32818 bp, 21 predicted proteins | sample LakEriMetagenome_12_FD_203520 | JGI IMG/M metagenome (GOLD analysis project Ga0315908, IMG submission 203520) | Freshwater fungal communities from buoy surface, Lake Erie, Ohio, United States - Buoy 4 MA124 | ecosystem: Environmental > Aquatic > Freshwater > Lake > Lake biofilm | place: USA...
GAAAATTAACCATAAACAACACCAAAGCTGCGGTAATCCCACCAGATAATGAGGTATTGCTACCTAGCATGGCATTTTGCACGGCATTGCTAATGAGTAAAATTAAGATGATGTCGGCGGTATTGAGCTGAGACAATTCTTTTTTACCGAAGACCCGTAAGGCCAATAGCATAAAAAAATAGACGCCTAAACTTCGTACAACTACATCTAGGTATTCATTCATGATTACAGCCATTTGCAATAGCGCTCAATGGCTTTGATCATCTCGCCAGCGATATCTTTGTTGGTGGCATTTTCGATGCCTTCTAATCCTGGGGATGAATTTACTTCCAATAAAAGTGGTCCTTTGGACGAACGAATAATATCTACACCGGCCACTCTTAAATCCATGGCTTTGGCTGCTTTGATGGCGATCCGTTTTTCTTCGGCGGTGGGTTTTATGACTGAAGCTGTTCCGCCCAAGTGAATGTTGGCACGAAATTCGCCCGGCAAGGCTTCCCGCTGAATGGCTGCCACAACTTTATTGTCCACCACAAATAAACGCAAGTCTTTTCCGTTGGCTTCTTTGATGAATTCTTGCACCAAGATGTTGGCATTCAAACTCTTGAACGCGTTAATTACCGATTCGGCGGCTTTTTTGGTCTCGGCCAAAACCACCCCTTTACCTTGTGTGCCTTCCAAAAGTTTAACAATAAGCGGTGGTCCGCCTACCATTTTAATCAAATCATCGGTATCCAAGGGTGAGTTGGCAAAGCCTGTAGTGGGAATATCTACACCGTGATTGAGGAGTAATTGCAAGGAAAATAATTTGTCACGTGATTGGGTAATCGCCGCTGCTGAGTTCAAACAAAACACTTTCAAAGACTCAAATTGGCGGGTCAAGGCACAGCCATAAAAGGTAATACTCGGACGAATTCTAGGAATTACGGCATCAAAATTATCCAAGACACGTCCGCCACGGTAGTGGATTTCAGGTTTGGTGGCATCGAGTTTCATATAGCATTCTTTGATGTTCAAAAAATGCATTTCATGCCCACGAAATGCTCCCGCTTCCATGATGCGTTTGTTGCTAAAGAGTTCGGGATTACTGGCCAATAAACCAATGCGCAAGCCTTTTTTTTGTATCGTGGAAGCTGCATATAATTCTCGGATTGTATCTTCAGTGTTGTCTCCCAACAAATATTTCTGCTCTGGATCTACCAATATTCTGCCGCTCATGGCTTCGCGACCTAACAGCATTCGAAAACCCATGGAATCTCGGTTGGTTAGCGTCAATTCGATTTCCCAACTCTGATGGCCAATTGTAATCACAGAAAGTACCACATATCGTTTTTCACTGTAGCCACTTGAACTTTTCACCAAGCGGTTGCCAATCAATCGGGCCTCACAGTGCAAAATCGTTTTTAAATTATTCTGGATAGGGTTGATGTCAAACTTCACCCAAGCCTCGCCTTCTTTGGTAAACGGAACAATGTTTATGGCGTGTAAAGCCGAGGTTTTCGCTCCCGAATCAACGCGGGCTTTGATCAAGGGAATTCCCAATTCGGGGAAGGAACACCATTCCTCGCTTCCTAAAATTATTTTATTGGCAGGCATTTGCACTTGTTTTGATAGTCTACTAATTGATTGGGTTTTCTAGCTTTTTAATAGCCACGGTAAGTTCTTGTTTTTCTGCATCTAAATCCATAAAAATCTCGTCTCCTTGGCCAATTTTGGCTGTGATTATTTCTTCAGCCAAGGCATCTTCAACATATTTTTGAATTGCACGTTTTAGTGGTCGAGCGCCAAATTGCTTGTCAAAGCCTTTCTCGGCAATGAAGGATTTGGCCTCGGCGGAAAGGGCCAACTGATAACCCAAATCAGCCACACGGGCAATCAATTTTTTCAATTCAATTTCGATGATCAAATCGATGTCGTGTTTTTCTAGAGCGTTAAAGACAATTACATCGTCAATTCGGTTCAAGAATTCAGGCGCAAAAGTTTTCTTCAAGGCATTTTCGATGATGCTTTTGGAGTTCTCATCGGTTTGCGCCACTTTGGCCGCGGTGCCAAATCCAACACCTTGTCCAAAATCCTTCAATTGACGGGCACCCACATTAGAAGTCATGATGATAATGGTGTTTTTGAAATCGATTTTACGACCCAAACTGTCGGTCAAATACCCGTCATCCAATACTTGCAACAACATATTAAATACGTCCGGATGTGCTTTTTCGATTTCGTCTAACAAAACCACACAATAGGGTTTTCTGCGCACTTTCTCGGTGAGCTGACCGCCTTCTTCATAGCCTACATAGCCCGGAGGCGCTCCCACCAATCGCGAGATAGCAAATTTTTCCATGTATTCGCTCATGTCGATGCGCACCAAGGCGTCTTCAGAATCAAACAATTCTTTGGCGAGTACTTTGGCCAACTGCGTTTTACCTACTCCGGTTTGTCCCAAGAAAATAAAGGAGCCTATCGGTTTGTTTGGATCTTTCAGACCGGCGCGGTTACGTTGAATGGATCGGGCAATTTTCATCACCGCGTCTTTTTGTCCAATTACTTTTCCTTCAATGAGTTCGGGTAGGTTGGCTAATTTATTGCTTTCGGTTTGTGCGATGCGATTTACCGGAATTCCAGTCATCATCGATACCACATCGGCTACGTTGTCTTCGGTAACCATGATGCGATTGGATTTGGCATCTTCTTCCCATTGCTCTTGGGCAACAGCCAAGTCTTTTTCGATGCGTTTTTCGTCGTCGCGCAATTTGGCTGCTTCTTCGTATTTCTGGCGTTTCACCACCGCTGATTTTTGTTCGCGCACTTCTTCCAATTGGCGTTCCAAATCGAGTATTTGTTTGGGTACATCTATATTGGTGATATGCACGCGGGAACCGGCTTCGTCAAGGGCATCAATGGCTTTGTCTGGCAAGAATCGCTCCGACATATAGCGGTTGGTCAATTTCACGCAGGCCTCAATCGCTTCTTGCGTGTAGGTTACGTTATGGTGGTCTTCGTATTTGTTTTTTACGTTGTTTAGGATGGTAATCGTTTCCTCCACCGAGGTAGGTTCTACGATAATTTTTTGAAAACGACGTTCCAACGCGCCATCTTTCTCTATGTATTGTCGGTATTCGTCTAATGTAGTAGCGCCAATACATTGGATTTCGCCACGGGCCAAAGCCGGTTTAAACATATTGGACGCATCCAATGAACCGGTTGCGCCACCCGCACCCACAATGGTGTGGATTTCGTCAATGAATAAAATGATGTCGTCGTTTTTTTCGAGTTCGTTCATGACTGCTTTCATGCGCTCTTCAAACTGTCCGCGGTATTTGGTTCCGGCTACTAAGCTGGCCAAATCAAGTGTAACGACACGTTTATTAAACAAAATGCGTGACACTTTTTTCTGAATGATACGCAAGGCCAATCCTTCAGCAATAGCCGATTTTCCAACGCCTGGCTCTCCAATGAGTAACGGATTGTTCTTCTTGCGGCGGCTTAAAATTTGAGAAACACGCTCAATTTCTTTTTCACGGCCTACCACAGGATCTAATTTTCCTTCTTCGGCCATTTCGGTCAAATCGCGGCCAAAATTGTCTAAAACGGGTGTTTTGGATTTCTTGTTGGTTTTGTTGGCTGGATTGCTGAAGTTACTCTCTTTAAAGGATTCATCGCCAGCATTGTCCTCGTTATAGGATTCGTTTTTGGGTAAATTTTCCAAATAATTGTCGTCGTGCGGTTCCAAACTTAGGTATTGTTCTTTGGCTGTATCGTAATCGATTTTGAGTTTGTTTAATAATTTGGTGGTAGGGTCGTTTTCGTTGCGCAAAATACAAAGCAACAAATGCGCCGTGCTGATGGACGTGCTTTGAAAAACTTTGGCTTCCAAAAAAGTGGTTTTTAAGGCGCGTTCCGCTTGACGAGTAAGGTGCAAGTTTTTCTTGTCGTTGCTGCCAATTGTGTTTGGGTTTGGTGGGCTCAAAATCTCCACTTTTTTACGCAGGTGATCTAAATCAATCGACAGGTTATTTAGGATGCTAATGGCTTTTCCATTGCCATCGCGCAAAATGCCTAACATGAGGTGTTCAGTGCCAATAAAATCATGACCTAATCGAAGTGCTTCTTCTTTGCTGTAGGTGATTACGTCTTTAACTCGAGGGGAAAAATTATCGTCCATGTGCTTGTAATTGCTAGTGTGTTTTGTGTTCCGGTTGTGTGTATTTCAAAAACCGTTCCTTTCTTTGGGTACTGTCAGCTAATAGACAAAAAAATATTCAATTAAAAAAGCAGTCAAAGGGGTAACTTATCAACTGAATTCGGGTCGAAATTTGTTAATAAATAGCCGAAATTTCAACCGATTTAGCGCCAAAAAATCATCGATAAAAGGTATATTAGCGAGATTTTTTTACACAAAATAATTTTTAAACTTACTAGAATATGTCTGACGGAGAAAAGTTAATTCCCATTAACATTGAGGATGAAATGAAATCAGCCTACATCGATTATTCGATGTCGGTCATTGTATCAAGAGCACTTCCTGATGTTAGAGATGGCTTGAAACCAGTACATCGTAGAGTACTTTATGGAATGTATGATTTAGGCGTTTTTTCAAATAAAGCGCACAAAAAATCCGCAAGAATTGTGGGTGAGGTTTTAGGTAAATACCACCCTCACGGCGATACTTCGGTATATGACGCCATGGTGCGTATGGCCCAAGAATGGAGCTTGCGTTATTTGTTAATAGACGGCCAAGGAAACTTTGGTTCGGTAGATGGAGATAGTCCGGCTGCCATGCGTTATACGGAAGCCCGTATGAAAAAGATGTCAGAAGACATTATGGCAGACATTGACAAAGAAACGGTAGATTTTCAATTGAATTTTGACGATACCTTATACGAGCCCAAAGTAATGCCTACGCGTGTTCCGAATTTGTTGATCAACGGAGCATCGGGAATTGCAGTAGGGATGGCCACCAATATGGCACCACACAACTTGCGTGAGGTGATTGACGGAACTTTAGCGTATATCGACAACAACGACATCGAAATTGACGAATTGATCAATTACGTGAAAGCTCCTGATTTTCCTACAGGAGGAGTAATTTATGGGTACGATGGTGTGCGCGAAGCGTTCAAAACCGGAAGAGGCAGAATCGTGATGCGTGCCAAAGTAGGATTTGAGGAAGTGGATGGACGCGAATCCATTATCGTAACCGAAATTCCGTACCAAGTGAACAAGGCAGAAATGATTAAGAAAACTGCCGATTTGGTTAATGAAAAGAAAATTGAAGGCATAGCCAACATCCGCGACGAATCGGATCGAAACGGAATGCGTATCGTGTACATCTTGAAACGCGACGCCGTTCCAAATGTGGTGTTGAATACCTTATTTAAGTATACCCAATTACAATCTTCGTTTAGTGTAAATAACATTGCCTTGGTGGCTGGTCGTCCACAAATGTTGAATCTGAAAGATTTGATTCACTATTTTGTAGAACACCGTCACGATGTAGTGGTGCGCAGAACCAAATACGATTTGCGCAAAGCCGAAGAGCGTGCCCACATCTTAGAAGGATTGATCATTGCTTCTGACAACATCGACGAAGTAATTGCCATCATCCGTGGATCAAAAAATACCGACGAGGCCCGAGAGAAATTGATGGCGCGTTTCAGTTTGTCAGATATTCAATCGCGTGCCATTGTGGAAATGCGTTTGCGTCAATTGACCGGACTGGAGCAAGACAAATTGCGTGCCGAGTACGAAGACATCATGAGATTGATTGAAGAATTGAAAGCCCTTTTAGCAAGCAAAGAGTTGCGTATGGAGCTCATCAAAACGGAACTGGTAGAAATCCGCGATAAATATGGTGACGACCGTCGTTCTAGTATCGAATATGCAGGAGGAGACGTGAGCATCGAAGATTTGATTGCCGATGAAAATGTAGTGATTACCATTTCGCATGCGGGCTACATTAAACGCACCAATTTGTCCGAATACAAAACGCAAAATAGAGGTGGAGTAGGCCAAAAAAGTGCCGGAACTCGTGACCAAGATTTCTTGGAACACATGTATGTGGCCACCAATCACCAGTACATGATGTTCTTTACGCAAAAAGGAAAATGTTTCTGGATGCGCGTTTACGAAATCCCAGAAGGAAGCAAAACCAGCAAAGGACGTGCGATTCAAAACTTAATCAACATCGAAAGTGACGATAAAGTAAAAGCGTTCATCTGTACCAAAGATTTAAAAGATACCGAATACATCAACAACCATTATGTAATCATGGTAACCAAGCAAGGTATCGTGAAAAAAACATCTTTGGAACAATATTCAAGACCTCGTGTCAATGGAGTAGCTGCGATTACCATTCGCGAAGACGACGAATTATTAGAAGCCAAATTAACCAACGGCGAAAGCCAAATTTTGATCGCCGTAAAATCGGGTAAATTGGTGCGTTTCGAAGAAGGAAAAACCCGTCCAATGGGAAGAACTGCTTCGGGTGTGCGTGGAATTACCTTGGCCGATGAGCAAGATGAAGTAATTGGAATGGTATCGGTAAATGACATGAGCAGTGAAATTTTGGTGGTGGCCGAAAATGGCTACGGAAAACGTTCCAGCTTAGACGAATACCGCATTACTAACCGTGGTGGAAAAGGAGTGAAAACCTTGAATATTACAGATAAAACCGGAAAACTAGTATCGATCAATAATGTAACCGATGCCGATGATTTGATGATCATCAACAAATCGGGCTTGACCATCCGTATGGATGTATCTGATTTGCGTGTAATGGGTCGCGCTACACAAGGAGTTCGTTTGATCAACATCAAAGGCAATGACTCCATTGCAGCGGTAACCAAAGTAATGAAAGAGGAAGAAGCGCCAGATGGCGAAGGAACGGACGAGGAGGCTATCGAAGAAGCTGATTTGGCCACTGAAACCGATGAATCAACTGAAGAATAATTAAAAACCAAAACCATGAAAAGTAAGTATGTACTCCTTGCATCGGCTTTCGTATTATCGATGAATACGCAGGCTCAAAAGGATCAAATTAAAGCAGCCGAAAAAGCCTTAAAAGGTGGTAATGCTGCCGAAGCCATGTCAAGTTTAGCACAAGCAGAACCTTTGTTGACCGCTGCTTCAGAAACCGAGAAAGCACAATTTCATTTTGTAAAAGGAAACGCCGCACTTGATCTTGCAGCCAAAAAAATGGATGCTGCGGCTAATCTAAAATTAGCAGCTAATTCATACAAACAAGTGCTTGCTATTGAAAAAGCAGCTGGAAAATCAAAATACACCGATCAAGCTACTGCCGCATTGGCCAACGTAAAAAACACTTCTATAAACAATGCAATTGAAGAAGGAAACCAGAAAAATTATACAGCTGGTTCACAGTTTTTATACACCGCTTATGAAATTGACAATACCGATCTAGAAAAGTTGTATTTCGCAGCCAGTTATGCGGTAAATGGTCAAGATTATGACACGGCTTTGGCGTATTATAGCGAGCTCAAGAAATTAAATTATTCTGGAGAAGGAATGGCTTATTATGCGAAAAACGTGTTGAACGAGCAAGAAGAGTATTTTGCGTCCAAAGCAGATCGTGATTCCAAAGTAAGTCTTAAAGTATATACCGATCCACGGGACGAAGCGATTCCATCTAAACGTGGAGAAATATACAAGAACATTGCCTTGATCTTGTTGCAGAAAAACCAAACAGAAGAAGCCAAAACAGCATTGGCAGAGGCTCGTGCAGCGAATCCAGACGATACTTCTTTGACTTTAGCCGAGGCCGATATTTATTTGCAACTTCAAGATTTTGTGACCTACAAAAAATTAATTTCTGAAGTGTTGGCCAAAAATCCAAATGATGCTGATTTGGTATACAACTTGGGTGTTATTGCTTCTAAGAATGATCCAGTTGCCGCTGAACAATATTACAAACGCGCCATCGAAATCAAACCAGATTATGTTAACGCCTATTTGAATTTGGCTATCCTTACTTTAGATGGAGAGAAAATATTGGTAGACGAAATGAACAAATTGGGTACCTCTGAAAAGGACATGAAAAAGTACGATGTGCTCAAAAAAAAGCGTGATGGTTTGTTTCAAGCTTCCATTCCTTACTTAGAAAAAGCCTTAGAATTAAATCCGGATAACGCAGATGTGGCAACCACTTTACTCAATGTATACGGTGCATTAGAAATGATGGACAAGAAGAAAGCATTGAAAGCGAAACTGAATGCCAAACAATAAACGTACAGTTGTTCAATAAAAAAAGCCATCTAAATAGATGGCTTTTTTTATGGTTTGGAGTGATTACTCTTTGTTGATTTTTACGGATTCTGTAGCAGAGCTCGTTTGCACTTTAAACAAATAGGTTCCCGGTGCTAGGGTTTCTGTATTTATTTCGGCTTTGCGATCGTCTATGTTTTGCTGTAATACCATTTGCCCTAACAGATTGTATGCACTAATGGTTTGAATGGACTCTACGGCATCGAAATGCAATTCATCTTGTGCAGGGTTGGGGTAGTAAATGAATTTGCTTTTGGTAACCTGCGTAGTAGCCAAGTTGGCACATGTGACATTTGCAGTAAACCCTGGAGCTGTATTGGCACCGTCAGAATAAAATACAAAGGTCAATTTTCCAGAAGCATCAGTAGATGTTACCGTGCCTGGTGAATTGGTTCCAGTGAAGCCGTACTGTTCAACAATAAATGGAGAAGTGTTGCTTGGTCCATTGTAAATGGTTAGTCGATCTATGCCGTTTTCTAAATTAAACGAGGTAAACGTCACCGATACTTGATCTCCTGCATTGATTGGGTTCATGGTAGTGGTGTAATACTCGCTGTTGCTGTAGTTGGCATTTGGTCCACCCGAATCAAAAAATACGCCATCTACACAGTGGTTGATCAATGTATTAAAGGGTTTGGTAACCAAATTAGAAAAACTATCACCTGCACAACTGGCTCGTACATAAAAATCATACGATCCAAATGAATCTAATCCACTAACGGTGTAAGATGTGGTGTTTACCGTGGTGTAGGTTCCCGTTGCAGGATTACCTGCAGGCACTACCAATACTTCAAAAAAGTCAGAACCATTGGGGTTAGTCCAGCTAAAGGTTGCTCCACTTACAGTCACATTCGATACCGTAACTACAAGATTTGAACTACATGCAGTGGTAAAAGAATTAACCGTAGAAAAGGACGATAAACCACACTCGTTTGCTGCATTTACTCTCCAGTAGTAGGTTGTTCCAAATACTAAGTTGCTTAATGCTAGTTGGTTGGTTAAAGAAGTATAGGTTTGAATTGAAGTTGTAAAAGCAGGGTCTTTAGAGACTTCAATGCTATAACTTTCTACATTGTCTCCCATGTTATCCCAAACCAAGGTTGTTGAATTTGTAGCAATTACAGCATTATCTAGTGGAGAACTCAAAGCCGGTACAGTAAGCAAGGGACTTTGAACAATCAAGGTATAGAACAAGTTTGTTACAGTAGATCCGCTAGTAGCAGCCACAATTAGATTGTAGGTGCCAGCTGGAACATTCTCTAAGTTTGTAAGCGTAAGCACATTGCTGCTGGATGCATTCAATTCATTGGATTGAAAATTAGCAACTACACCCGAAGGTAACCCCTCTACACTAAATTGTGCAATTCCACTAAAAGTAGGTAAGGCCTCCAATTGAAATTGAAAAGAAGTTGTAGCCGATCCCAAGCAAATTTGGTTTGTCATTTTTTCGTTAGATGAAAGTAAGATGGGCTTGCCTTTGATGTTGCTCAACAACAACGAATATTTTTGCAACGCATTCATCAAGCTACCTTTGTGGTTGATGCTAACGGTGTAAGTTCCAGCTCCTGCTGCTACATCAATTTTTTCTACATTATCAACACTATTATCAGCTTTGGTTGCTGCTGCTGTAACAAGCGAAGGATTCAATTTCCAAGGAAAGTATACCGTATTGGCTTTCGATAGTCTAAAATCCAAATCATTAACCAAGGCAGGGGCAAAAAAATCAGTGATTGAATTATTGATGATTGTGCCTGTGGGATCAGTCCAACAAATCGTACCCATGATTGACTTGGTTTCGTCATTGGGCTCAAAGTTAAAGGTGTATGAATTACCTTGAATTAACGTGTTTTCCTTGATCATGGCATCTACTCCATCATTGGTAATCATCACTGCAGCACGTTCAGCATTCAATAATCCCCAACCAAAACGGTAGTCAGGACCTGCCGATGAACCAGCTTCATCAGCTGTATGAATGGCCATGCCACGCAAAGTAGCCGAGCGCATAAAGCCGCCTTTTACATTTTTGAAATGTTGTTGCAACAATAATAAAGTTCCAGCTACATTGGGAGAGGACATAGATGTGCCGCTGTAGGATGAATAGGATGTATCCGAGTTGGCGGTGCACGAACGCACATTCACTCCTTTTCCACAAATGTCTGGTTTTACGCGGCCATCGTCGGTTGGACCCCAGCTACTAAAATTAGACATCGATACACTAGTGGGTGAGGTATAGTTACTTACCTGATTGACTGCGGCTACTATAAGTCCGTTCTTGGATGTACTTTTTCCAGATAATAAATCGTAGCCGTTTTTGGTAGTGTTGTAACCAGCATTACGAGAATTACCAGCTGAATTTACAAATAAGTAGAACGGCGCGTTATACATGATGTTGTCAAATGTTTTGGCATCAGCATCGTATTTACCCCATTTATAAACGGGTACTGTTGCGGGATCACTTCCGTATGAATGATTTGAAACCAATAAACCATTGGCTGCCGCTTGTGTAACCTCAAAAGTATCGGTAGTCCAATCGTAAGCTCTCAAATTGGCTTGAGAGGCCATACCCTTGGCGGTAGCACTAGCAGTACCTCCCATAACTGTTCCAGAAACGTGCGTGGCATGATCGGAAACAGAGGTAGGATTGTCTACTTGGGTTACTCTTCCCGAGATCAACTGGTGTGTACTGCGTACTTTTCCACCGTCCCATACACCAACGGTCATGTTTTGTCCATCCAATTGTAGCCCTAAACTTCCTCCGGTATTCAACCGATTGGCTCGGGTAGTGATGGCCGCTCCTGCATTGAATGTGGTGTAATAAATAGGGTTATCAAATTCATCTACACTCACTAGTTCGGCTTTGCCACCGTTGGGTTTTACAATAAACTCTTCCCAGCCTTTTATGGCCGCCAGTTGCATGGCTTTGATTTTGTTTGCCTTGTAAATGGAATCATAAATGGGTGCTAAACGATTGAGTTCAGTAACATTCGTTTCAGCTATAATTTTAATTTTATCTGCTTCTGTTTGGGCATAGGAATGATGCAAAAAAGAAAGCAATAACAAGACAATAAATTTTGATTTCATATTTTATTTTGAAAATTTAGGCTAAAATAGTGTTATAATTAAAACGAAAAGTATGGACTATCGTTAACAACTGTTAAATTATCTTTTTAATTACCCGTAGTTTGTGCGTATGTTTATTGAGTTCGGCGTTGTAAATTCCCAAGTGATCCAATCGATCAACGCGCACTTTTCCGCTGGCATGGATAATGTAGTTGTCGTCCATGATAAGGCCAACGTGAATAATTTTTCCTTCTTCGTTGTCAAAAAAGGCCAAATCGCCGGCCTCACTTTCTTCGATGAAACTCAACGGAATACCTTGGGTGGCTTGCTGAGATGCATCGCGCAACAAGGAGTAGCCGTTTAGTTTATAGACCATTTGAGTAAAACCCGAGCAATCAATTCCAAAGGGAGATTTTCCACCCCACAAATACGGCGCATTCAAATACATGAATGCGGTTTCGATTAAGTTTGATTTGGGTAATATGCCTTCTAGTCTTAAGCCGTCAAAACTCATTTCTTGAACATTGAGCATTGGATTGGACAAAAAGGCCAACGAAGCGCCCAAGGTTATGGGCAACAACTGATTGTTTCCGTAAGTAATGTATTCAACCAAATCGCCATTTAGAACAACGGGCAATTTGCTGAGTGTATTGTATTCGTCCTGCGTAAGGGATTGAAATTGTTTTTCGTCTATCCACCCTTCGTATTGGTCAAACTGCATTTTAACTTTGCGCCATTGCTTTTGTTTTTCCAGCACTTCAAAATGCTCTCCAAACAAAATTTGCGACACGATTTCGCTTCGATCAGAAGGTTCTAGCCGAAGGGGAATAACCGCTAAGTTGCAAATTCCAAACATGGATAGTCAATTCAATTACAGGCGTTCAATAACAATGGCTGATGCCCCGCCACCACCATTACAAATGGCTGCAGCACCCAGCTTGGCATTATTTTGTTTCAATACATTGATCAAGGTGATGATGATGCGCACGCCAGAGCAACCCAATGGATGTCCTAAGGAAACGGCGCCACCATTTACATTTACTTTGCTTGCATCCAATCCTAAAATTTGAGCATTGGCCAATCCAACAACCGAAAAGGCCTCGTTGAATTCAAAAAAGTCAACATCAGCCACGCTAAGTCCTACTTTTTCTAAGGCTTTGGGAAGGGCTTTGGCAGGTGCAGTTGTAAACCATATGGGCTCTTGTGCAGCGTCGGCATAACTTTTAATGTAGGCGAGTGGAGTCAATCCCATTTCGAGCGCTTTTTCTTCACTCATCAAAATTACCGCGCCGGCTCCATCGTTAATGGTCGAGGCATTGGCTGCAGTAACAGTACCTTCTTTGGTAAAGGCCGGATTTAAACTGGGTATTTTGTCCAATTTAACATTGGTATATTCTTCGTCTTTGCTAACTATTACAGGCTCTCCACGTCGTTGTGGAACAGCTACGGGAACTACTTCGTTATCGAATTTTCCTGCGTCCCAAGCGCGAGCAGAACGCTCATAAGATTGTATGGCAAAAGCATCTTGAGCTTCTCTTGATATGTTGTATTCGGTAGCACATAAATCAGCTGAAACACCCATGGCATTGTTATCGTAGGCATCAGATAATCCATCGCGTTGCATGCCATCGACCATGGTGGCAGGGCCAAATTTGTATCCGCTGCGCAAATGAGTATAGTGTGGAATCATACTCATGTTTTCCATTCCTCCAGCTACTACAATTTGGGCATCGCCCGCTAGAATGGCTTGAGCACCTTGCATCACGGCTTTCATTCCAGAGGCACATACTTTATTCACGGTGGTTGCAATTACTGAATTGGGTAAACCAGCATGCAATGCCGCTTGACGAGCGGGTGCTTGACCTACGCCAGCTTGAACGACATTTCCCATGATAACCTCATCTACCAGGGAAGGATCTAAGTTAATTTGTGCCAAAGCACCTTTGATGGCAGTAGCTCCCAAAAGTGGAGCGCTTACGGTTGATAATGCGCCCATAAAGCTTCCAATTGGGGTGCGGGCAGCAGCTACGATGACTACTTTTTTGTTCATGTTTGTTTATTTTATTGTGTTCTCACTTTCGCCGCGAATTTAACCAATTTAAATGACAAGCAAATTGTTTTAAGCGAAAAACAAAACCCAAAAAGGGATCACAAACGCGTTTGACTTATGAACAATTGTGAAAAAAAAGGAATAAATTAATTTGGTTGCTCTCACATGATTTTATTTTAAATTTTAGTTTTATACCGTCGATAAAAAATATTCGTACAATCAAAATGGAAAAACCACTAGTAGATCAAGTTGAGTCGCATGTAGAAAATGAAATATCTACTGAATTAGAAGTCCTGCCGATCACCAAAAACAGCTGGTTGTATCCAACAGATTCTTTTGGAAATCTAGAAAAAGGGGTAGTGATGGATTCTAGAACGTATTACTATGAAATCAAAACTAAAACCGGTGAATTGTGAAAATTTAATGTAATAATTAGGACTCACAAAAGTATATATCCACAATTGTTCCTTTATTCAATTGGCTTTCTATATTTAGCTTTGCCTTGATTTTTTTAGCCAATTTTTGCACCAATTGCAAGCCCAAGCCCATGCCAATCTCATTGTTGGTTCCGGGTGTTGAGGTGTAATTATCAGCCACAATCGAGCTAATTTTATCGGAGGTCATGCCTATTCCTGTATCGGTTATTTTTAGTCTATTATTGGCAAATTCTATCTGAATGTGACCGTCATTGGGCGTGAACTTAATGGCGTTAGACAAGAGATTCCGCAAAATCATGGATACAATTTCTTTGTCTGAAAACAGGGTTGCATCTGTAGCTGTAGTGCTGATTACTGAGATGTTTTTGGCTGTAATGGACGGTTTATAAATGGTTAAAATACTTTCGATACAGGTATGTGCCTGTATAGTTTCGGCATGCACTTGTATGTTGTTAAAGTTCATTCTCGACCAATTTAGCGTAGTCTCCAATAAATCCAATACTTGATTCGATTGTTGGTTGATTAACTTGATGTAGGTGGTAAATTCTGCTTGTGGCATTTCGTCCTCCAAAGCCATATCTGAAATTCCGATCAAATTGGCGATTGGTGCACGTAAATCATGACCTAATACCGCTAGCATTCGGTCGTTGTTTCGGTTAATTTTTAATAATTCTTCCTGCAACCTGATTTCTTTATCCAGATCAATAAAGGCTACTACATGTAAATCATTGACTACAGACGCTTTGATCTCGTACCATCTTTTCGTTCCTTTTTTACAGGTAACCTCCGATTTTCTTCTCACATACACATTGCCCGTTTTCTTGGTAATGACTTCCTCAAGATTCCATTGGTTGATTACTTGATTTCGGTAATCAATCTCAGGATAGGCATGGGTATACCAGGCTTCAATTGTTGGAATTTCTTCCAGTGAATAACCAATGTCATTTTTAAAACTTTCGTTGATGAAGGTGTTGTAATGCACGCCATTGATTACTTCGGCAATAATGAATGGATAGGGTAAAAAATCGGCCACGTGGTGCAGATCAAACCTAGAGATTGAGTGACTAAACATAAAAGTGAATGGTAATGGGGTTACGTATTCAGGTGTAAATGTAAGGGTATCTATCTTAATTTAAGGTGAAGCGAAGCATTAAATTTTTTATTTATTCGCTACCGCTTGAAACTCTTAAACTTACAGATTGTAGATAGAAAACTTTCGCAAAATGATTTATCTGGTACAAGATTGGTTTCGTTTATAAAGATGAGTTGAAAGAAAAGTTTCAATTTAGAATAGATCACAACGCCTAAAGGTATTGTGCAAAGCATTCGCCAAAGGATTTTGCTGGTTACATAATGGCGTCAAAAAGTAGAGCTGCTATTGGAAATGTATTCACAACGCCTAAAGGCATTGTGCAAAGCGTACGCCCAAGGATTTTCTGGTTACATAATGGGATCTAAAAAAGTAGAGCTGCAATTGGAAATGTAATCACAACTCCTAAAGGCATTGTGCAAAGCAATCGTCAAAGGAGTTTGAATGTTTCATAATGGCATGTCAAAAAGTAGAGTTGCAAATGGAAATGTAGTCACAACGCCTAAAGGCATTGTGCAAAGCGTACGCCCAAGGATTTTGCTGTCGCAATATCCTTGGGCGGGACGCTTTGAAAACAAAAAAAGAGTAAAAACGCTCAAGTGAACTTGGACGTTTTTACTCTTTATTTTGTTTATTCGTGAACGCAGAAGGATTCGAACCTTCGACCGCCTGCTTAGAAGGCAGGTGCTCTATCCAGCTGAGCTATGCGTCCGTTGTCGGGGTGGCAGGATTCGAACCTGCGGCCTCCTGCTCCCAAAGCAGGCGCGATAACCGGGCTACGCTACACCCCGAGGGATAATAAGCGGAGAGTAAGGGATTCGAACCCTTGGTACAGTTTCCCATACGCATGTTTAGCAAACATGTCCTTTCGGCCTCTCAGGCAACTCTCCAAGCTCAAAGAACGAATTCATTTTAGCGGTTGCAAACTTAGCTTTTCATTCGTAATCTAACAACAAAAACGGGCTTTTTTTTTCGTTTTTTTTATGGTTTATAGTAATGGCTTTAAAGTCAATCGAATACTCATACTATTGCAGCGGCATTTATAACTATATTTGAAATTCAAAAAACATCGCTATGCAATCACGCCTTATTTTACTGCTTTTATTTGGAATAATTACTCAACTCAATGCCCAACAACTAGAAGAAAATTCACCTGTAAATGACACCACTTTTGTAAAAGTGAGTGAGTTCAGCAACGCCATTGTATTTGATTTAAAGTATGCCACGACAGCTAATTTTTTGGGCGAAAAGGTATACAATTGTGGCGAATGTTATTTGCGATATAAAACCCTAAAAGCACTACTCGTGGCACAAGAAAAAATACAATCCAAAGGCTATCAATTTAAATTGTTTGATTGTTACCGCCCGCTTTCGGTGCAACAAAAAATGTGGTCTTTGGTGTCCAACCCCAATTATGTAGCCGATCCTGCCAAGGGTTCATTGCACAATAGAGGAGCTGCAATCGATTTGACAATTGTGGATAAAAACGGAAACGAGCTAGATTTTGGAACTCCCTTTGATTTTTTTGGAGAAGAAGCCAGTCATTCGTATATGAAAGGGGATAAAAAAGTGTTGAAAAATAGGGCTTTTCTAAAAAAAGTAATGACCAAAAGTGGCTTCACGATTTTCCCAACAGAGTGGTGGCATTACAACATAGAAGGCGGTGAAAAATTTCCAATAGCTAATTTTACTTGGCCGTGCGACTAGTTTCCTCCAATACACGGATAAATCAGCATGAAGTAATTTTCGGGCGCATACAATTGACCATCCAATTCTGATTTGAGCGCTTTTTTATAGACGTAATCCACGGTATCTGTAGAAAATTTGATTCGAATAAAAGAAACCGGGCTGTCCTGAAGGAATTGGTAATCATCCTTTCGAAACAAAAAACTGCCGGTCATGATTCTATTGTTGATCCCTTTATCATCGCGAACTAAGGAGCCGCAGGATTCTTGTTGGGTGTGCATCAAGGTCACAATTTTTCCGTTTTGCAATTGGATAAATAGTTTTGAATTGGCATCCAAGCATTTGGCTTTAATGAATTCCCCGCTTTTTTCAATGAATTGTACATTCAACACCGGCACACCATCGGTTACGGCTATGGAATTAAACAGATAACTCGCGTTTCCTGCAAAATTGCGTTCAAAAACCAAGTACTCTTTGGTGGTTTTATAAGTGCCAATGGAATCAGTGATGTTTTGAACATATTCACAAGGCGTTTGCGCCATGGTAAGAAAGGGTATGGCACAGAATATAAAGCTAAACAGTATTTTCATGGGGTTGTTTGATTTTGCTGCAAAGTAAAACTATTTTTTGGTTGTTTAAATCGGTGGTAAAAAAGCAATACTGATCGCCTCCCTCTTTGATTTTCCATTTTTTGCGAATTTCTTCCACCGAGTCTGGGAAATTCCGCACACTAATGTTGGCTTTGGTTTGTACCCATTTTTTCATCTCAGCTTTGTTGTAAGGCAAACAAGCATCAATTTTAAACACACGTCCTGGAAACGAAACACAATCGGTGTGGGTATACAAATGAGAATGTTCGTGTAATTTAGCTACCCCAAACTGAGTGGCTACAGCGGTGAATTCTCCCGATTTCATGATCGCGCTGTTGGCTTCATACAAATAATCGAGTGGAAGGGAATAGCTGCAATCTCTGTAAGTCTCAGCTGTAAAACGAGTCACTTCCGTACCTTGTTTTGTTAAATTAACCGCAAATATAGGAGGGGTTGACGCGCTTTCTTGATTGAGGACCCAAAGCAATTCTTTCACTTCGTTATCAACGGCTACAATATGAATTGCGGCCACTTGTTTCAACGATTTTATTCCGGAACTAAGGTCCAAAATGGGTGCGGTTTTTAGTAGGATATTTTGACTTTTCGCAAAAAGGAGGTCTAGATTTTCAGGCACATTGGGCAAACAATCTTCCAATAAAAATACTTTTCCTTTGGCCTCATTTCGTCTGGAAGGATCGATGTAAATCCAATCAAATGACTGCTCTGTTTGTTGTAAATAGGTCAAACTATCGCCTCCCACAAAGTGTACATTTGTAATGCCGAACACGCCAAAATTATGCTGCACACTCGCAGAGAGTTCGCTTGACCATTCGCAATGGGTGAGTTGTTTTATGTGTTGGGCAAAATAATACGCATCTACGCCCATCCCACCTGTGAGGTCAATGAGTGAATGGCCTTGCACAAGTGAGGCTTTGTAGGCCGCCGTGCGTTCGGATGAACTTTGCTCTACGGATAATTTTACAGGATAAACGAGGTTTGGTGTAGCATACCAAGTGGGTAATTTAAACTTGCATTTTTGTTTGGATTGAATTTGCTGAATCAACTCCACCCAAGAACAAGCTGGGAACGGATTTTTTTGCAGAGCAAGTTGGCTGCAATCGGCATCCAAATGAGCAGAAATAAAAGCTTGAATGTCTTTATGTAGCAGTAAATCAATATCCAAAACTCAATGGGTAAAAATGTAATTCAAGATATTTGCGCCCATTTTTAAAGCTTTTGTGCGCACATCAACAGGGTCATTGTTTACTTCTGCATCTTCCCATCCGTCTCCCAAATCGACTTCATAGGTATATAGCAACACCAGTCTAGAGTCTACAAATATGCCTAATGCCTGCGGTCTTTTGTTGTCGTGTTCGTGAATCTTGGGAATCCCAGCTGGAAATGGAAACGGCTTTTGAAAGAGCGGATGATTTGTCGGAATTTCTTGCAAGGCCTGGTTCGGAAATAATTTTTTAATCTCTTTTCGGATAAATTCATCCATGCCGTAGTTGTCGTCGATGTGCAAAAAACCTCCCGCATTCAGGTAGTTCTGTAAATTCACCACATCTGATTTACTAAATACTACATTCCCATGGCCGGTTAGGTGTACAAATGGATAGGAAAACAAATCGGGACTATCGGGAGTGACGGTTGCCGGTTTTGATTTGATAGTGGTGCCAATGTTTTGGTTGCAAAATCGAATCAAATTGGGTAAAGAGGTAGGGTTGGCGTACCAATCGCCACCTCCGCTGTATTTCAAAAGCGCTATTTCCTGTCCATTGGACAAGCCAAAACAAAGCAAAAGCAGGCATAAATAGCGATTCATGGGTGTTATTTTTATTTGTTTTTAAAATCTATTTATTGTGATGAAAATAGTGTTTTTTATGTTTTATTGATGAATGAAAGCCACACTATGGCAAGCGGCTAACGCAGCAGTTTCAGTGCGCAGGCGGGTTGAACCAAGTGTAACGGGTTGGTAATGGTGTTGCAATGACAACTGTATTTCTGCCAATGAAAAGTCGCCTTCGGGGCCAATTAAAATTGTCGTTGGTGTATTTAAAAGAAGTTTTGATTTTAAACTCGCACGCGCTGTTTCTTCGCAATGAGCGATAAATAGTTGTCCCTCTCGGGCTGTTTGTACAAATTGAGAAATAGGAGTAAGCGGATTTATTTTAGGTAAATAACATTGATTGGATTGCTTCATGGCAGAAACAATCACTTTTTCAAACCGTTCCAAGTTGATGTGTTTGCGTTCGGCATGATCACACAAAAGGGGCGTGATTTCATGAATGCCTATTTCGGTTGCTTTTTCTAAAAACCACTCAAATCGTTCGTTCATTTTGGTTGGTGCAACGGCCAAATGCAGTCGATACGGCGTCGGTTCTTGTTGCTCAACTTGCTCAACTTTTACAGTGCAATTTTTGTCAGAAGCCAAGGTAATTTTTGTGGTAAATAAAAAACCTAAACCATTGGTTACATGTAAAATATCGCCATCTTTTTTGCGTAACACTTTAACAATGTGTTTGCTCTCTTCCTTGTCAAAAGAAAAAGTCAAATCGGCTGGGGAAAGTACTGGACTGTAAAATAATTGCATCTTAAAATTGGATTCTAGCTTTAGAAACAACCTCGGCTGATTCAAATTGTTTGTGCATGTATTTTTGATAACCCACAATACCAATCATAGCCGCATTGTCGGTAGTGTATTCAAATTTGGGAATAAAAGTGGTCCAGCCGTATTGCTTTTCAGCTGATACCATAGCTGCCCGTATCCCTGAATTGGCCGACACTCCACCGCCAATAGCAATTTGTGTAATGCCCGTTTGGTTGACCGCCAGCTGTAATTTTTCCATCAAAATTTCAATAATTGTGTGCTGAATGGAGGCGCAAATATCATCCAGTTGCTCGGAAATAAAGGCAGGGTTTTCGGCTACATTTTTTTGAATAAAGTACAAAATGGCTGTTTTAAGTCCCGAAAAACTAAAGTCTAAATTTGGAATTTTTGGTTTGGTAAACACAAACGCTTTTGGGTTTCCTTGTTGGGCATGTTTATCTACCAATGGCCCACCAGGATAGGGAAGACCTAAAATTTTTGCACTCTTGTCAAAGGCTTCACCCACGGCATCATCGGTGGTTTCGCCAATTATTTTTAGATCAAAAAAACCATTTACTTGTACAATTTGCGTGTGACCTCCTGAAATAGTCAACGCCAAAAAAGGAAAAACTGGTTTAGCATAACCCGGTTCATCAATAAAATGCGCAAAAATATGGGCATGCATGTGATTCACCGCAAGCAAGGGAATGTCCAGTGCCAAGGCCATTGATTTGGCAAATGAACTTCCCACCAGTAAGGATCCCATGAGTCCAGGTCCTTGTGTAAAGGCTATGGCACTCAATTGCTCAACAGTGATTGCTGCTTTTTCTAGTGCAGCAGCTACTACAGGAACAATGTTTTGTTGGTGCGCTCTAGAAGCCAATTCTGGAACCACTCCACCATATTGTTGGTGAACGAGTTGATTGGCCACAACATTTGACAGCACTTTGTCGTTACAAAGTACAGCCGCTGCGGTATCGTCGCAAGAGCTTTCTATGGCTAAGATATACACCTTCTCTTGTGTCATGTATCCAAGGGTTTTTTAGGAAATATAATTTGAGAATTCATCATAAAAAAGGTTATTTTTACGACGTAGCCAAAATTAGTTTATTTTTATAAATAGCCGCTGCATTTCAATTGATAATTTGTGTTCAGCATACATTAAAATTTTGCCACTATAAAACGCCCAATACACATACTTTTACGCGGCCTTTTGCTGCTCATTTTTGCTTTGCTTTCTTGTGCAATTGCGCTCACGTTACCTGTTGTTCAAACTAAAATTGCGCGTTACCTTACTCAGGTTATCAATCGAGATTACCATACAAACATTCAAATTTACCAAGCGAGTTTTACCCTTTTTGGCGATGTAAAACTCAAGAAAGTACTCATTTTGGATAGTCACAAAGACACGCTGATTTACGCCAACCGCATCCACGCCTCGTTTCAAGATTTCAAGAAACTAATTGACAAATCTGACCTTATTTTCAATGAGTTGCGCCTGGACGGGTTGTACATGCAACTGAAGATTTACAAAGGCGATACCTTGTCTAATTTAGACGAGTTTATTGCTGCATTTGACGACGGCAAACCCTCCACCAATTCCTTTTTATTTACTGCAAACAATGCCTACCTGAGCAACAGCAGGTTTTTATACATCGACTTGAATTTCAAAGACCCGCGTGATGCCGAATTTACCCAAATCAATGCCGAATTGAGTCAATTTCAAATTTTGGGTTCCAACGTGACGACTTCCATTGATCGGCTTTCTTTTTTGGATTACCGTGGGTTGTATGTAAAAAATGCTTCCACGCAATTTAGCTACACCAAAGAGCAAATCCGTTTGCAAAACATAGATTTGATAACGCCGCATTCGCTATACAAAGGAGATGTTACCCTTAAATATACACTAGACGATTTCTCTGATTTCAACAATCGGGTACGCTTTTTCTTTACCATCGATCAAGCCTCCTTAGCAAGTGACGACATTCGGTATTTTTACGATGAATTGGCCAAAGGAAAAAACTTTACGCTCAAAGGCAACATCACCGGTACACTCAACCACTTAACTTTTCGGAAATTACGGGTCACCGATGGAGATGGCTCCGTTGTAGCGGGTAATATTACATTCATCAACAGCTTTGGAAGAGAAGACGAGCCCTTTTACATGAAGGGAAATTTCAGTAACCTTACCAGCAATTATTCAACGCTCACTGCTTTGTTGCCCAACGTTTTGGGTAAAAACTTGCCCGTTGTGATGCAGCGATTTGGTACTTTTCAGCTCAAAGGAACCACCGAATTAACGGCCAATACACTTCTTGCTGATTGTGCTGTGCAATCTAAATTGGGCCTAGCCAAAGCCAAATTCAGCATGGATAATTTACTCCATTTGGATCAGGCCAGTTACAAAGGTAATCTACAATTGACGCAGTTTAATATGGGTGACTTGCTACAACGTACCGATGTAGGCAAGGTATCGCTTAACGTGGATGTAGATGGAATGGGTTTTGAAATCAAACAACTGAATACCACTTTCACGGGCGCGATTGCTCAACTGGAATACAATAAATACAATTATTCCAACATACAAATCGATGGCCGATTTAAGAATCCAGTATTCAATGGCAAACTCATCGTAAACGACCCCAACTTGTTTTTGGATTTTATGGGTTCGGTTAATTTGACCAAAAAAGAGATTGCCTATGATTTTCATGCAGCAGTCGATTACGCAAACTTGCATGCCTTGCACTTCAACACCAAGGATTCCATTTCTGTTTTTAAAGGTGACGTAAACATTCAATTGGCCGGCACCACAGCCGATAACATAAAGGGTTCGGTTTACCTTACCGAAACCTCCTATCAAAACAAAAAAGACACCTATTACTTCGACGATTTCAACATTAGTTCCACCTTTGATCCTGCTGGTGTGCGTACCATAGCCATTGCTTCTCCCGATATCATCAACGGAAAAATACAAGGTAAATTCCAGGTTAAACAACTGCAGCCCATTTTGGAGAATGCATTGGGTAGTTTGTATGCCAATTATTCACCCAACAAGGTCAAGGCAGGACAATTCATGAAGTTTGATTTTACGGTTTACAACAAGGTAATTGACGTGTTTTATCCAGGAATTTCAATTGCAACCAATACCGATTTGAAAGGCAGTATCAACGCCGATAAAAATGAATTTAAGTTTCAATTTAGCTCGCCTGAGATTGCGGCTTATGAGACTGTGTTTAATAAAATAAATGTACAAATTGACAATAAAAATCCTTTGTACAACGCCTATATCGAACTGGATAGCATCAAAACCAAATTGTATAAAATCCGGGATTTTAGTTTGATTAATGTCACTACCAACGACACCTTGTTTGTGCGTTCAGAATTTAAAGGAGGTGAAAAAGGGGAGGACTCCTATGCCTTAAACCTATACCACACCATAAACAAGCTCAAACAAAGTATCGTAGGAATCCAAAAGTCGGAATTGAAATACAAAGATTTTTTATGGTATTTGAATGAAAAAGACGGCGATGACAACAAAGTTATTTTTGATCAAGCGCTGCATCATTTCACTTTTGATAATCTTATTCTGTCTCACGAAGACCAGTATGTGTCTTTGACCGGCAATTTAACGGGCTCTACCGATAAAGATTTGTTTCTAAATTTCAATTCAGTACCGATAGACAAAATACTGCCCAGTATCGATGATTTTTCGCCCAAAGGTTTTTTAAATGGTAGCGTGAACTTGAAACAACTAGCTGGTGTATACCAACCGGTTTCCAAAATTGCAATTGACGAATTGGCCATAAACAACGTCTTGCTTGGTCGACTCAATTTAGAATTGACAGGAGATGAGGCGCTCCGTAAATTTAATTTGCTTGCTAACATTGAAAACAAAGAAGTAGAATCCTTTACGGCACAAGGTGAGGTAGAAGTGAGCACCGAAAAAACGAATCTGAACATGGATCTCAATTTTGATAATTTCAATTTAGGGGTGTTGAGTTCTTTTGGCGGGGACATACTCACCGATATCCGGGGATTAGCCAGTGGTCGATCTAATCTTTCAGGCGAACTCACTAATTTGGATATCAATGGCCGATTGTTTGTCAATAAGGCGGGGGTTCGGATACCTTATTTAAATGTAGATTATACCGTAGCAGATGATGTGGTGGTGGATGTAACCGAAAATAATTTCTATGTGAGTAATGCCCAATTGTTTGATAAAAAGCACAACACTTCGGGAACATTGAACGGCACCATTGCCCATAAAAACTTCTCTGATTGGAAATTTGATTTAGCCATAAACTCCAAACGATTACTGGCCTTAGACACCAATTATTCGGAAGATGCAGCCTACTATGGCACGGCATTCATGGATGGCTCTGCGTCCATAACAGGACCGCTGGATGCCTTAAAAATTAAGGTAGTGGCCAAATCCGAGAAGGGTACGCAGGTAAAAATACCAATAAGTGATGCCGAATCGACCGATACCAACAATGCGTTGCATTTTATCACCAAGAACGAGAAATATAAAATAAACAAAGGTGCCCAAACCGTTCGAAATTACAACGGAATCGACTTGGAATTTGATTTTGATATTACTCCCGATGCCGAAGTGGAGATCGTGTTAGACCGCAATTCTGGACATGGCATGAAAGGCAAAGGATTTGGCTCTTTGCTTATAAAAATCAACACCCTAGGAAAGTTCAACATGTGGGGTGATTTCCAGGCCTACGAAGGGGTTTACAATTTTAGGTATGGCGGGTTAATCAATAAAAAGTTTAAAGTTAAAAAAGGCGGTTCCATCAGTTGGGAGGGCGATCCGATGCGGGCCAATCTAAATCTAGAGGCCGTGTATTCCACTACAGCAAATCCGGGTGTATTAATTGAGAATGCTTCTTTTAATAAAAAAGTACCCACTGATGTAGTCATTGGATTAAAAGGAAATTTAAGTAATCCAGAACCCAATTTCGAAATTAATTTTCCTACGGTGAGCACTGTACTGCAATCAGAAATCCAAACCAAATTAGACGACAAAGACATTCGTCAAAAACAAGCCTTGATTTTACTGTCAACGGGAAGTTTTTTAAGTGTGGATGGATTAAACCAGTCGTCGATTAAAAATAACTTATACGAAAAAGTGGGTGATTTGTTTGGTTCCGTGTTCAACGATAATGATGGAAAATTTGTGGTTGGTGTAGACATTGTATCGGCAGACACCAATCCTGGGGCAAATACCGATGGCCGATTGGGAGTGAATTTTACCACCAAACTCAACGAACGGATTTCGATTAATGGAAAGGTGGGTGTTCCCATTGGCGGGGTTAATGAGTCTACCATTGTGGGCGACGTAGAAATTCAATACCGCGTGAACGAGGACGGTACGTTGAATTTAAAGGTGTTTAACAAAGAAAACAATGTGAACTATTTTGTTGGAGAGGGCGTGGGTTATACCCAAGGCATTGGAATTTCCTACGAGGTAGATTTTGAAACATTCAAGCAACTGTTACAAAAAATATTTGTCAACCAAAAAGTAGAGAAACTCAGCAGTTCGTCCACTCAAAAAGAAGTGCAGGATTCCGATATTTTACCCGACTTCATTCATTTGAATAACCAAGAGAAAAAAGAACCGGAAAACAAAACACCCAATCGAGAAGGTCTTCCACCTGAAGAATAGGGCTTGTGTGCCAGAGAATTCGGCTCACAAACGAAAACTTATCAACGAAAACGTTTGAATTTACTTGCTAAACCGCAAAACTGATAATACCGTTTATTTACATAACAATCTTTGCTAATTTTACATTTTAAATCTAAAAAATGCCACAAAACATAAAAAAAATAGGTGTCTTAACTTCTGGAGGAGATTCCCCAGGAATGAACGCCGCAATCCGTGCAGTAGTGCGTACTTGTGCATTTCACCACATTGAATGCATTGGGATTTACAGAGGATACCAAGGCATGATTGAAGGCGACTTTAAAGAAATGGGTCCGCGCAGTGTAAACAACATTGTAAACAAAGGAGGCACCATTTTAAAATCGGCCCGATCAAATGAATTTAGAACTCCTGAAGGCCGAAAAAAGGCTCACGAAAAATTGCTTGCTGCTGGCGTGGATGCCTTGGTTGTGATTGGTGGAGACGGTAGTTTTACCGGTGCAGAAATTTTTAACGAAGAATTTGGTTTTCCTGTTATGGGTATTCCAGGAACCATCGACAATGATATTTATGGAACCTCACACACCCTTGGTTACGATACGGCCTTAAATACGGTGGTAGAGGTCATCGATAAAATTCGTGACACAGCTAGCTCCCATAATCGTTTGTTTTTTGTAGAAGTAATGGGCCGAGATGCCGGACACATTGCCCTAAATGCTGGGATTGGTGCTGGAGCCGAGGAAATTTTAATTCCTGAAGAAGACCTTGGATTAGAACGATTATTGGACTCCTTAAAACGAAGCAAAGCCTCAGGCAAATCATCGAGTATAGTAGTGATTGCCGAAGGCGATAAAATTGGCAAGAATGTCTTTGAACTCAAAGATTACGTAGAAGCCAATTTACCCGAGTACGATGTACGGGTTTCTGTATTGGGTCACATGCAACGCGGCGGAGCTCCCTCTTGTTTTGATCGGGTGTTAGCCAGCCGATTGGGCGTGAAAGCGGTCGAGTCTTTATTAGAAGGAAAAACCAATTATATGGTGGGATTGCTCAACGATAAAGTAGCCTTAACTCCTTTAGAGCAAGCCATCAAAGGACATACTGAAATTGACCGCGAATTGCTTCGAGTGTCTGATATCATGTCCACCTAATGCCCATTATTCGAACTTTAATCAAATAAATTAATCATAATCGACATACGTTGTTGCGTATGCCAAACAAAAAGAAACATGTCAAAAATTAAATTAGGAATTAACGGATTTGGTAGAATTGGTAGAATCGTGTTTAGAGAGTCTATCAACAGAGATAATGTAGAAGTTGTTGCCATCAACGATTTGTTGGATGTAGATCATTTGGCGTATTTGTTAAAATACGATTCTGTACACGGCCGATTTGCCGGTAAAGTTGAAGTGAAAGACGGCAAATTGTATGTAAACGATAATCACATCCGCATCACAGCCGAGCGTGATCCAGCCAATTTAAAATGGAATGAAGTAGATGTAGATGTTGTGGCTGAATGTACTGGTTTTTTTACCACCATTGACACAGCCAAAGCCCACATTACTGGGGGCGCAAAAAAAGTTATTATTTCAGCACCCTCAGCTGACGCACCTATGTTTGTGATGGGCGTTAACCATACCCAAGCCAAAGCAACTGATCTAGTAGTATCCAATGCTTCGTGTACTACCAATTGTTTGGCACCATTGGCCAAAGTAATCCACGATAATTTTGAGATTCTTGAAGGACTGATGACTACCGTTCACGCGACCACCTCGACACAAATGACCAACGACGGACCTTCTCGTAAAGATTTCCGTGGCGGACGTTCGGCATTGGTAAATATGATTCCGTCAAGTACGGGTGCAGCCAAAGCAGTAGGAAAAGTAATTCCTTCATTAGACGGTAAATTAACAGGTATGTCTATGCGCGTGCCAACAGTTGATGTTTCAGCGGTAGATTTAACAGTGAAATTGGCCAAAGAAACGTCTTATGCCGAAATTATGGCTGTATTAAAACACGCGTCAGAAACGAGCATGAAAGGCATCCTTGGCTATACAGAGGACGATGTGGTTTCGCAAGATTTTGTCTCTGATGCTCGAACGTCCATCGTGGATGCCAAAGCAGGAATTGGACTCAACTCCACTTTTTTCAAAATAATTTCATGGTATGATAACGAGTACGGTTATTCCAGTAAACTGATTGATTTAGCCGCTCATATTGCCAAACTTTAATCTATATCTACATCCCGTTATAAGGTAGTTTTATAACGGGATTTTATTTTTCTACACAACCAAACCTAACCAAAAATGAAATTATTAGTTGACAGTGGTTCCACAAAAGCCGATTGGATTTCGATTGATGACAACGGAAAAGTATTGTTTACCACTCAATCTTTAGGATTAAACCCCGAAGTATTAGACAAAGCAGAGATAATCGCTCGTTTAGAAGATAAATTTGATATTTCACACAACAAAAACAACGTATCCAATTTGTTTTTTTATGGTGCGGGTTGCGGAACCGACCGCATGAAACTTTTTTTAACCAAGGTATTTGAGGAGTATTTTCCAAATGCGGCTGTTGTTGTGCACGAAGACACCTATGCTGCCGTATATGCCACCACACCCAAAAACGAAAAAGCCATTGTTTCCATTTTAGGAACCGGTTCAAATTGCAGTTATTTTGACGGCGTAGTCTTGCACCAAAAAGTGCAATCTTTAGGTTACATCGCAATGGATGATTGTTCGGGTAACCGTTTTGGTCGTCACCTGTTGCGTGCGTATTATTTTAATAAAATGCCGGCTCATTTAGCCAAAGCTTTCGAAAAAGAATACAACGTTGAACCAGATTACATCAAAAATAATTTGTACAAAGAACCCAATCCAAATGCGTATTTGGCCACTTTTGCTAAGTTTTTAATCAAGCACAAAGACGAGGACTTGTGTAAAGCATTTATTTTTTCCGAAATGGAAGATTTCGTGGAGAATTACATCAAACAATTTGATAATTGCACAGAAGTTCCAGTACACTTTGTAGGCTCTATAGCTTTTTACTTGAAAGATGAACTCGAAATGGTATTAAACAAACACGGTATTCGCATAGGCAATGTGCTGCGTAGACCTATAGACGGTTTAATCGCCTACCATTCTATAAATAAATAGTTTACCGGATAGCCACCATCGCAATTTCGATGTGAACCTGTTTGGGTAAAGCCACCACTTGAACCGTTTCTCTTGCAGGAGCGGTTTCTTCGTTAAAATAACTGGCATATACTTGATTCACACGAGCAAAATCGTTCATGTCGGTTAAATATATAGTCGATTTTACAACCTGTTCAAGTCTCATCTCAGCAGCAGCAAGTACAGCCACTAGATTATCCATGACCTGTTTGGTTTCGGCCTCAATACTGTCCAGAACCAATTCCATACTGACGGGGTCTAAGGCAATTTGACCAGAAGTATACAAAATATTGCCGGCTAAGATGGCCTGGTTGTATGGGCCAATAGGGGCAGGGGCTTGACTTGAATGAATGATCTTTTTCATTGTTATTATTTGATTAACGTAGTACGCGATCGGGTAGGGTGCGTTTTTCCCATTTGATGTCACTCAACACGCCTGATTTGATCCCAATAAAGAAATTCCAATAGGCATTTTGTCCAAAAGGAGTCCAGTTAAAATCCATTCGCCAACTGAGCAAATCACGTTCAAAACGAAATTGTGTAAACGTAACGCCATTTTGAACAAAATCGTACCCAGAAGAAACACCCACTTTCCAGCGTGGAGTCACATCTGTATTGAGCGAAACCATCAACGAATTACCGGAAATTTTTTGTTCTCTACGGATATTGGAATAGGTGAGTTGGTATGCAAAGGTGAGGTCCCAAGGTAAATCGGCATTGTAGAATCCTTTAAATTCACTCTCTTCCTCGTCGTCATTTGAAAACTGACTCTGTCTGCGGTCACTAAAATCCGCATTTGATCCAAACAAATCGTCGTCTCGTCCACCGTTGCGTTCCCCTTGTGAATTTTTGTTTTTGGCTTTGTCTCGACTGGTCATCGAATAATTGAGTGTCATGTTGGCACTGGTCATGCGAAACAAACTTCCACCATTATCAATATTGAAGGTGTTGATGGTTTTTCCAAACTTATCCAAGGCATAGGGATTTAATGTCATCCCAAAATTGACATTCATTTTGTCTTTAAATAATAAGGTTCCTCCGCTCACACGCATGGGCGCCCAAGCCAATGAGTCTGCAGCGGCATTGTAACTGGTAGACAAATTCAAATTATTGAGCAACATGATCTTCTTGGGCTCTGTTTTGGTGGAATCTTTGTCGGTTACTTTGGCTTCAAAGGTGTTGCTTAAACTAAAGCCTACTGAGTTGGCAATGGTTCTACCAGGAGCACCAAAAATACCGTTTTCAAATCGGGTGTATTCTTTTACCATAGTTCCGCTGGCATCCGCTGCGTAGGTGTCGTAATATTGTTCAAAACTGGGCGTATAGCTGTAGGATACCGAGGGACGCATCACGTGGCGAATGGCTTGGATTTTTTTGTTGTCGCCAAATTTAAACGTACCATAAATAGTAGTCCCTAAACTCGAGGAAAACGAATAGGTTCGAAACGCATCAAACTTACTGACTTCGGTTATGCTGTCTTTATTTGTAAGTACATCAAAGTTTTTGCGGATGGTTTTGAGGTACCAGATCTCTTCATAATTCACCGAGGTCGTGGCACTAAAATACTTAAACAGCTTGAAATTAGTACTCAAAGGAATACTGTGTTGCATGCCATTTTTAGAATTAGCAAACATCTCCGGTTTTAAAAATTCAGTGTCGTTGGTGGCAATCCTGTTTTCACCACGCAAATTGTATTGGAGGTTGATGTTCTTAAAAAAACCTTTTTTGATTCCCTCCTTGGGTGCAAATGGAAACACGCGATCCACACTCAATTGAAGCGTAGGCAAAGTCATGTTTATCACCTCAGTTTGCGTGTTTTGCGAATGCGTAGCGGTTAAAGACAAATTGACCTGAGGAACGGAATTAAAGGTGCGCGAATAGGATACCGAAGAGTTCATAGTATTGTTTAAGCTAGAACCCACATTGATCTGACTAGCAGACTGTTGAAAATAACGACTACTACCTAAGTTGACCGAGGCCGAAAAACGAGAATTAGGACTTGATTTTGCATCTTGGCTGTGCGACCATTGGATGTTGTAGATGTTGGTTTTGTTGTAGTCGGGAAATCCACGCTCGCTGTTGATTAAGTTTTCAAATCGCACATTAAAATTCCCTCTGAACTTATATCGCCAAGAATAGTTTGATTCAAAACGCATGGCATAACTCCCATTGGTGTAATAATCTCCCAAAACAGCCAAATCATAATGGTTGCCTAAAGCCAAATAGTAGCCCCCGTTTTGCAAGGAATACCCTTGGTTTCGGGTGTCATTAAACGTAGGAATAATTAATCCTGACTGGTTCTCCGTAGTCATTGGAAAAAAGGCAAACGGCAAGGCAATGGGGGTAGGTACATTGGCAATCACCATATTGGTAAGTCCCGTCACTACTTTTTTTCCGGGCACATATTTTACTCGGCTCGTTCTAAAATAATATTCAGGGTCTTCAATGTCTTTAGAGGTCGTAAATCGGGCGCCTTTCAAAAAATAAACCGAATCGTTCACGCGTTTGGAAACATCTGCTTTTACCCGAAACTCGTTTTGATCGGTACGGGAATTCCAAATGAGCGCTTTTTTGGTTTTGTAATTAAACCGAATAGAATCGGGTTCTACATCGTTGGTTCCCTGTTTAAAGTTGGGGTATTGGGTGTATACACCACTGCTGTCTTTTAATCTTCCCGCATTGACCTCGTTGTTGGCGTAATTGAATACAATAATTCCTGCTTTGAGTTCAATGTCTTTGTAATACAACTCCGCCTTGTCATACAATGTAATGGTTTTTTTTTGTTGGTCTAGCTTGGCGTAATTACTTGATTTGTAGTGTACTTTACTCTCTAAAATACGCGGTTTGGTTTTGACAGAATCTACGGCAATTGAATCTACAATTTTAGTTACACTATTCTCGTTAAGTTTAACAGCGGTAGTGTCTTTTGAGGGGATTTTTTGTGCGGTTGTCCCTATTTCTTGCGCATGTATTTTAGGACTTCCTATTGTTAGGAAAAATGCTAATAAAACGATATGAAATAAGTTTGTGCGCAAAGGTTTAAATACTATTTTTGTAAAAATTAGGCTTGCTTTTTAACGCGCCAAACTTACATATTATTTTTGGTCAAAAGTAAATTTTAGCAAATTAATAATCACGTCATTTGAGCAGCAGTACGCGAAAATACTGATACTCTTACAACACAAATAGACTAATGGAATTGTATTGATTCCATAGCCACACGAACCAATTATGAATAAAACACCACACACACCATTACTACTCTTACTGTTGAGTTGTTTTATTTTTGTTTGTCATCCTGTCTTTGCCCAAAACAAGTTTAAAGTAACCCTTGATGCCGGACACGGTGATCATGATTACGGCGCGGTGTACAACGGACACATTGAAAAAAACATCACTCTAGCCATTGTTTTAAAAGTGGGAAAAATTCTCGAAGCTCGTTCGGATATGCAAGTGAATTACACCCGTAAAACCGATGTTTTTATTGAGTTGGTCGAGCGAAGCAACATTGCCAATCGGGCGGATGCCAATATTTTTGTATCCATCCATTGCAACGCCAATAAAAATTCAGCGGCAGCAGGAACCGAAACCTATGTGATGGGTTTAAACAAAAATGCCTCCAACTTGGCCGTAGCTAAAAGTGAAAACTCGGTAATTACCTTAGAGAAAGACTACAAACAAAAATACCAAGGATTTGACCCGAACAATCCTGGATCCATGCTTGGAATAACCCTAATGCAAGAAGAATACCTGGAAAACAGCATTGCATTAGCGAGTAAACTTGAGGATAAGTTTGTGCTTGAATTAAGCACCAAAAGTAGGGGCGTAAAACAAGCACCCTTTATGGTTTTGCACAAAGCGTATATGCCCAGAGTATTGATAGAAACTGGATTTATTTCAAACCCAACAGATGGCGCCAGACTAGATTCCGAGGAAGGACAAGAGGATATTGCGAGAGCCATTGCAAATGCAATTGTTGAATTTAAAAAAGAATATTTTGGTTCAGGTGACGAGGCTGTAAATACTGAAAAACCATCTCAAAAGGCCGCTGAAAGTACCCAAACAGCCACTGACACTCCCACAACGCAAGTGGCTCCTAAAGCCGAACTCACCAAAGAAGAACCCAAGAAAACAGACAAAAAAACCGCCGAGTTTAAAATACAAATTGCCGCTGTTGCCAAAAAAGTAGAGCCCATTGCCGCCAATTTT
>Ga0315908_10000449_pt1 | contig 32690 bp, 14 predicted proteins | sample LakEriMetagenome_12_FD_203520 | JGI IMG/M metagenome (GOLD analysis project Ga0315908, IMG submission 203520) | Freshwater fungal communities from buoy surface, Lake Erie, Ohio, United States - Buoy 4 MA124 | ecosystem: Environmental > Aquatic > Freshwater > Lake > Lake biofilm | place: USA...
TAAACTCAAGTATTCGTACATTGTTTCGCCCGGAGCCAATGCGTCAGAGATTGCTTTTCAAATCGATGGGGCCGACAAGGTGGAGTTGGGTGAAGATGGTCAGTTGATGATCCATCACCGTTTTGGTCAAATCACAGAATCAAAGCCAATCGCTTGGACGGAAAAGGATGGGAAGCGCAAAAATGTTAAGATAGAATTTGTTTTAGATGGAAATGTAGTGCGCTATTCTTTGCTCGAAGACTATGATGAATCCGCTACCTTGGTCATTGATCCATATCTCGTGTTCTCCTCTTTTACTGGTTCTGCGGCAGATAATTGGGGCTTCACGGCAGCGCCAGATCCATTGGGAAACCTCTTTGCTGGAGGAATTGTATTCGCCGCGGGGTACCCAATCACAGCAGGTGCTTATGATGCGAGTTATAGTATAGGTAATGAGTCAGGTTTTCAGGTTGATGTTGGATTAACAAAATTCAATGCGACAGGCACAGCTTTGCTTTATTCCACTTACCTCGGTGGACAAGGAAATGAAACGCCTAACAGTATCGTTTGTGCTCCGAATGGTGAATTGTTCGTGTTTGGTGTGACTTCATCTTCCAATTTCCCGATGGGACAAAATCCGTATGACAATAGTTTCAACGGTGGTCCAACAGAAAATGAGAATGCCATAAACTTTACTGGTTCAGATATCTACATAACACGATTTAATGCTGCGGGAACAGGATTATTGGCATCAACCTTTGTGGGTGGTTCAGGTACTGATGGGTTGAACACGCTGAATTTACATTACAATTACGGGGATCAGTTTCGTGGGGAAATCATTCTAGATGCAACTAATAACGTATATATCGCTTCAACAACCCAATCATCGAATTTCCCTGTGGTTCAAGGTACCCAGTCCTCATTGAATGGCGCTCAGGATGCAGTCATTTTTAAAATGCCAAGTTCATTAAGTACGATGACATGGAGTACGTTTTTTGGTGGAAGTGGCAACGAAACGGGCTATTCCATTCAAGTCGCTCCGAATGGAGAGATTTATGTTGCTGGAGGAACCAATTCTGCACAGTTACCGGTCATTGTGGGGAATGACCTATCGTACAACGGTGGATTAGCAGATGGTTATGTGGCGCGCTTTAATCCTGCAAATGGTGCAGTCCTGTCTGGAACATTTATGGGCTTAAGCGAATATGATCAATCGTATTTTGTACAACTTGACTTGGACAACAATGCCTATGTTTTTGGTCAAACACAATCTCCATGGCAGATGACACCGGGACTTTATGGAACGCCGAACTCTGGGCAGTTTATCCGAAAATACGACCCACAGCTCAATACGATTTTATGGACAACGATGGTTGGGGCAGGATCTGGCAATGTAGAAATTTCACCAACTGCATTTCTGGTTTCCGATTGCTATGAAATTTATTTCTCAGGATGGGGTGGACTGGTCAATCAGAATTCTCAAGCTACCTTCAGTTCAAGTAGCGGCTTACAGGTGACGGCTGATGCTTTTCAAACCATGGGCAATGGAAGTAATTTCTATATTGCTGTTTTGGAACAAGATGCTTCATTGCTGAAATATGCAACTTATATGGGCGGATTGTCCAGTTCATCAAACCATGTTGACGGTGGGACGAGTCGCTTTGATAAGTCAGGCAGAATATATCATGCGGTATGTGGTGCCTGTGGCGGAAATGATTATGGATTTACCTCCACACCAGGCGTATGGTCGCCAACGAACAACAGTTCGAACTGCAACTTGGCAGCGTATAAGTTTGAGTTGAATAGCATCACGGCAGTGGTTTCGGATCCTGATCCACTCATCTGCTTGCCTGATCCTGTGGTGTTCTCCAACAACAGTGCAAATGGAAATTCATTCTTGTGGAATTTTGGCGACAACACGACCTCAACTGAAGTCAATCCTGTTCACTTGTACAATGGTCCTGGAGAATATACCGTAACTCTCGTAGTTGCCGATTCCAATGGGTGTTATTCACCCGATTCTGTCGAATTCATTGTGAACATTGGTGATTTTCAAGGGGGTGTAACTCAGCCTCCAAGTGCAATTTGCCCAGGGGTGCCGTTTACACTTGAGGCCTTCGGTGGTTCTCAGTATTCTTGGTCGCCTTCAGCTGTGCTGAACAATCCAACGAGTCCAACGCCTGTAGCTACGGTTTATGAAACGACAGTATTTACAGTTGTCGTTTCAGATAGCTGTGGAACAGATACGCTTCAACTGACCTTGCCCGTGTATCTTGATGATCCCGTAGTTTCAGAGGACACCTCCATTTGTATTGGCGGTAGTGCGAATCTTTTCGTCATTGGCAATGGTTCGTACCTTTGGTCTCCAAGTACAAGTTTGTCGTCGGCAACTTCTTCTACACCAATTGCAACGCCAACGATTACAACGGAGTATATTGTTGAAACGACATCGCTCAATAGCTGTGTATACATGGATTCCGTGACTGTATCGGTGTACTTCGATCCACCGATGCCGGTGATACCTGATGTGGTGCCGATGTGTCAAGGTTCATCTGTGGTCATAACGGTTTCAGGAGCGGAAACCTATGTATGGACACCTGCGAATGCGATTACACCACAAACGGGACCAACAGTTACTGTCTCTCCTGCGGATGACTTTACCTATTACTGTGATTTCATCAATGCATGTGGTGTAGTGCTTGATAGTGTACTTGTTGATGTTATTTCAGCTTCTATCATCGCGGGTAATGACACGATTATATGTCCGGGTGAAAGCGCGAGTATCTGGGCATCTGGTGGTGTGTCGTATGTGTGGAGTCCTGCTGCAACGCTTAGCAATGCATTTACATCAATAACCTTGGCAACACCAGCGAGTCCAACGTACTATGTGGTAGTTGGGACCGATGTCAATGGCTGTACCGATTCCGATAGTGTGTTCGTCGATTTGTTTCCACAGCCCTTCATCCAGACCAACCCAGATGTATTTGCGATGTATGGTGATGAAGTACAGCTCAGCGCGACAAGTACTACGAGTGGAACCTATTTTTGGTCACCTGCTGAGTATTTGAGCTGTGTAACGTGTAATTCACCCGTGGCTACACCGAATCAAACCATCACCTATACGGTTTCATATACCGACCAAAATGGCTGCTCAGCGCAAGACAATGTAACGATACATTTTGACCCCATCATTTATATTCCGAACACCTTTACGCCAGACGGGAATGAGTTCAATCAGACATTCAGCATGGTGGCTGCGAATATTTCAAAGTTCGAACTTTTGATTTTTGACCGTTGGGGAGAATTGATCTACACCATGCAAGACCTCAACGACTATTGGGATGGCTCTTACAATGGAGTTCCTTGTCAGGATGGAACCTATACCTGGAAGTTGACCTATTGGAATGAATCAGAAGAAGAATTCCAACTGACGGGACATGTGAACTTACTTCGTTAGACTAAACGAATTTAGGATCCGTTTCCATCACGTGACCGCACTTCTTGCATGTTCTCATATCTTCTGAAGCGTAAAACTCTTTAAACCGTGGAATAAAGTCATTTTCGATGTTGCTCAGTGGGAAGCGGTATTCCTTTAACTTGTTGTTGCATTTTTCGCAGAACCACATCAATCCATCAACAAGGTCTGTTCCTTTGCGCACGCGTTCAATGACCAATCCAACCGTGTTTGGTCCGCGCATGGGGGAGTGGGGTGTATTGCCCGGCAGGAGAAATATTTCACCTTCGTTAATCACAATGTCTTTTGCTTTTCCGTCTTCTTGAACGCGCACAGTGATATCCCCTTCGATTTGGTAGAACAGCTCCTCACTTTCGTTGTAATGGTAATCTTTACGAGCATTTGGTCCACCAACAACCATGACGATGAAATCCCCTGCATTCACATACAAGTTTTTGTTCGATACGGGTGGCTTGAGGAGATCACGGTTATCATCAATCCATTTCTGAAGGTTGAAAGGAGCTAACATGGCGTTCGTTTTTTACGAAGATAGGAAATTGTGGGAGAAGTTGGAGCACAAAAAAAGGGCTCAACTTGCGCTGAGCCCTTTACGATATTATTCGAACTTGATTAGTTCAAGATGATTCTAAATGTGCGCTCACCTGTTGTGTTGTACACGCGAACAAGGTACATTCCAGGGTTCAAGTTGCGAAGGTTTACTTCAGTAACTTTCGATCCTGCCACACCGTTCAATTCACGAACTACAGTGCGACCGTTCAAATCTGTCACCATGTAGCTGTACATTTCAGCAGTTGCCTCATTGTTGATGAACAACACACCAGCTGTTGGGTTTGGATAAACCGTCATGTCAACCAATACGTTTTCATCAATTCCAGCAACACAGTTCAATACATTCACCAAAACGTTTGCTGTATCGTTAGGACACACACCGTTGTTTGCAATGTAATCGAAGTTGTATTGACCAGGGATGTTGCTAGCGGTGTATTGATTACCAACAATTGCAATGTTTGATGGATTGTACCAAGTACCACCTAAGTCAACAGTTCCGCTTAAGCCATCCAAAAGGTTGAAAGACTCGTTGCGGCATACCTCCAATGTTCCGTTGTTACCAGCCAATGAAGGTCCGTAGATGTGAACTTGAGCAGACGAAGTATCAGCAGCACATCCTTCAGTTACGATATATTCGAAATCGAATGTTGTGTAAGCAAGACCTGCACTGTTGAAGTCAGAACCCGTAAGGTTTACGGTAGGAGTCATTTCATACCATACACCTCCATCGTCATTTCCGCCAATACCGTCAAATAGGTCAACCATTTCACCGCTACATACATCCAATACATTTGTAAATGCTCCTGCAGTCACAGACAATGGTGACAAAGCAATTTTGAATTCACCAGAAGAAAGTGTACTGCGAGAATCGAACATCATGTAATACGTTGCTCCGGGATTTAATCCACATGTTGTGAAATATGGTGCAGGAGAAGTCAGACCAATGGCATTGTCATTACCTGCAACGAACGTATATGCAGTATAGTCGCCACATGCTGTTGCAGTGTATAGTGCAATTTGTCCATCAAACGAGTTTCCAGTACAATCGATTGTTAGGTTTCCAGAAGCCGGAGCAACAAACTTAAACCACGTTGTAAAGCTCAACGTTGATTCACCCCAACCATCTGTTTCGTTATTACCTGTTGTCGCTGGAGCAACAAGAATTTCGCTTGCATCTACACTTGCTCCACCATTATTAAATGTACCTACTGATCCATCTACTGGAAGCAAGATTGCGTTACACGGAAGGTCATTTGCTGGAGGAACAATACATGTAAGTGTTGCTGCCCAGCCGCTCAAAGACACAGAACCATCAGATGTAAATACAAACGTCAAGCTACCGTCAGCAGCTCCAGATGTGATTGAACCTGGGTTGGTATCAAATTCTCCCATTAAAGGTGCTGCTGTGCTATTTCCGTTGTATACAGCCATCGATTCAAAAAACGTTTCAACGTTGAATGAGGTAAAGTTGACTTGTAGCAATGATCCCGGTGTAGAAGGCGTAATTGTAAACGTATAGTTTTCAAAGTTTTGGTAGTTTCCTGATGGGCCTCCACTGTCGAAGAAGTTACCAGAACACGCCACTGCAGAACCATTGGTCATTGAGATACAATCACCCATGTCAACCATAAGCGCTGTTGAATTAGCTGTTGATCCTGCCGAACATGTAACTATACAACGGTAGTAGGTCAATACAGTTTGTGAAACAGAAGCAGTTGATCCTGTTGCGCCAAAGATATCTGACCATGTTGTACCGTTCAAAGAGGATTGCCATTGGTATGTCAAACCTGACCCCATTGCAGCACCTGTCAACGAAAGGGTAAATGGAGCGCCATCACATGCAGTAATTACCGAAGCAGATGTAGCACCTGCCAATACTGGATTTGTACACGCTGCAGAAAATCCTATACAGGTTACGGAAGTGATGTGGCAGTCGAAGTCTTCAGTGCATCCTACTCCATTCCACTGGGGGTAGAACGTGCCATCAGATGGAGGTGTAAAAGTAAATGGTACAGGTCCAGAAGCAACAACGGTATTCGTTGCATCGAAAACAGTAACAAGACCACCATCAGCGATATCTAATGTATACATCATGGATGAGAGGAATCCATCAACAGTAGCGGCTTCACCATAATAGTTACAGGTTGTAATTTGTTGTGTTGTGCCGGGTGTAGAAGGTGCTGTGGCAAAACCGAAGGTCAATCCTGAGTTGGGACATTGACCGTAAGCCACGATTCCGCTAAGGAAAAGTGTCGTGGTAATGAGTAATAATTTGTTCATTTTCATAAATTTTAGTGCTAGAAAGGTATGAAAAAATAATGAGTTACGTGTAAGTAGCAAAAAGAAAGGAGGCTGTTGGGCCTCCTTTCTCGTTTATAACGTTATTGTAATGATTTATTGAATCACCACTTTGAAGGTGCGTTCAATGTCATCATTTCGAAGTGTAATGAAATAGATTCCAGTTACTTTATCTGTCAAATTGATTTCCGATACTGATGAAGGTTTCACACCATTGCGCTTATTCATGATCGTTCTTCCATTCAAGTCTTTCACTTCAATATCGAACACACCTGTATTACCTTCATTGGAGATGAATACAACCCCATTTGATGGGTTAGGGTACAAGCTGATTGCACTGAACATTGCTTCTTCTAGTGAATTGAAGTTACAGTTGGCATCTACGTTCAACAAGACATTGGCAGTGTCGTTTGGACAAATACCGTTACCTGAGATGTAGTCGTAGTTGTACTGACCAGGGATGTTCGGTGCAGTAATTTCTGAACTCGACATAAGCACGTTGCTTGGATTGAACCAAGAACCACCCAAATCAATGTTTCCATTCAATCCAGCCAAAAGGTCAACTGGCTCATTGCGACAAACGGTGATTGTTCCGTCTTCACCAGCTGATGATGGACGAGAAACGTTCACTTGAGCAATGATCGAGTCAGTTGCACAACCATCTTGTAAGGTATATTCGAAATTGAATACTTGGTAAGCCAAACCTTCAGAGTTGAAAATGCTTCCATTCAGTCCGATACCTGCTGATGGGATTTGAGCAGTCCAAATTCCTCCAGCGTCATAGCCAGTGATTGCTGTGAAAAGATCAGCAGTATCTCCTGTACAAACGTCAATTACATCTACAACACTTCCTACTTGGAAGTTAAGTGGGATAATTGAAATGGAGTAATTACCCGTTGTTGCAGTGTTGCCATCGTGTAATAAATAATACACATTTCCAGGTGTGAGTCCACATATGGTAAAGTTTGGAGCTAAGCTCGTACCTCCAATGGCGTTATCATTTGCGGAGAGTAAAGTGAATCCATTGATATTGGTACAATTCACTGCGTCGTATACGGCAACCTGACCATTGTAGTTGATGAATGTGTTGTTGATGCGTACATCTCCAGATACTGGAGCAACAAATCGGAACCACGTCGTATTGTTCAATGCAGAATTTAACCATCCAGTTGTCGTTTGTGCTCCAGTTGCAGGAGGTGCAAGTGACAACTCATCCAAAGAAACAGTTGCTCCTGTATTGTTGAAGGTATATACAGTTCCATCGGCAGCAAGCAATTCTGCAGAACATGCATCATCATTGGTTAATGGCATCGTTACAGTGAACGGTCCAATGTAAGCTGATGTATCGTTTGCACAAACAGCTTGAACATATACTTCATATACTCCGCCACCAAGCAATGCTGGATTTGCAATCGTGTCGTTCAAGTTGTTGTCGAAAAGAACTTCAGTTCCTTGTGTGTATGGGTCATATCCTGACATTCCATAAGCGACGTTAAATCCAGTTGATGGATATGCTGGTGAACTAGCCGTCCAAGCCCAAGAAACGAACAATGAATCCGTAGCTGAGCTGTTGAACATCGCTGATGGATTTGAACAGTAAGGCAAAGTCGTGAATGTACTTGCCAACGGTAAACTTTGAATCGTAGGGCTACAATCTGAATAGATATAGATGTCGTACGTTGTCAATTGAGTCAAGTTCGGGATGATGGCATTGGTAGCTGTAGTCGTAATTGTTATACCACCAGTTTCAGGGTTGAATCCATCAGGACCGTAAATGATTGTCCAGTTTGTTTCTCCCGCAATTCCACCTGTCCAAGTAATGGCTGCTTCCGTTGTAGAAACGTATGCATAAGTCAATGCGCTTGGTTTAGGACAATCTGTGTAGTAAAAGTGAACACACGAATTGTTTTGTAGGTAAGTTGCATTGTTCATCGAAACCTGAACAGTTTGTGCTCCTGTAGCTCCAATTTCAGCATCTAATCCGTAATTGTACAAAGCATTGTCGTGGATAACGTCATCGTAGACGAAATAGATTTCATTTGTCGTTTCTTCAATGATCAACTCGAAAGTTACACCATCCGTACCCAATGTAGAGAAGTAGTGTGCTACATTCGACCACATCACGATGAATTTACGATTTGGAGCAGTTCCAATGGTTTGGTAATAAACACCTCCATAAGGCGTGTTCATGTCTTGAACATAAGGGAACAATCCAGTTGGAGTCATGGTATAACCAACAGCTCCAGTTTGAGTTCCTAGAATGATACCACCGTTATTACCGATGGTTATGTCATTGATTAATGTTGCTTGATACAACAATGGGAAAGGCAGTGCTACCCCAAATTCTGAGTCATCTGTAGTATTTGTCGCTGTGCCAGTTGCCGCGATGTTTACGAAACCTGATGTTGGACACTCTGAATCGTACTCCAAGTATTGCGCTTGACCATACGTGTTCCAAGAAGCAACACCCGCCCAGTAAGAGGTATCTGTCGAAGAACAAATTGCTTGGATGTATGCTTGATAGAATGAATTTGTTGACAAACCACTCAAGGTATAAGGGTTAGAGTTTACGATCACCAATGTGCCCGTTCCTGGGACAAATCCTTGAGGACCGTATTCAATTTGCCATTGTGTTTCAGATCCAGCAGAATTCCACTGTAAGGTAGCTGAAGATGTTGTTGCTGTCAATACAGAGAATGAATTCGGCTGTGGACATGTCGGCAATGGTGCAATGTTTACGATATAATCTTCAGTTTCACCCCATGTATAGGTTCCACATGGGTTGATTGAAGTAAGTAAAGTAGTTTCCACATTCACCACACGCATGCGCGTTAAACCAAGAGTTGCTGTAGGAGGTACAGTGAAGCTACCTGTCTCCGTATGTGGTCCCACAACCGCAGCGGCAGACGTATAGACATTCTCTCCAGGGTCACTGAACGATCCATTTTGGTTGAAGTCGATAAATACCTTAGTCGCATTGTTGAAGTTACCCCCGCATGTTCCAATTTGAATCGATAAAGGATAGGTTACTGAAGCCGCCAAGATTGGTGCAGGAACTGTCGCTGTATAGTTTGAATATTGGTTTAACACTGATCCTGCTCCACCGGTGGTTGAACATGTTGACGAGTTGTTCAAAGTGCTTACGGAAACATTTAGGATTTCTTCATCGGCTACACTTGTTGCATTACTTGCGCAGTAGCAATTGATGAAAGAATTCGTCGTTACCAGAACAGGTGTAGACGTAGCCGTTAATCCACTTGCCGTACATGTGATGATACACTGATAATAGGTGTTTACACTTTGTGTTGTGTTGTAAGATGGAGAAGTTGCTCCACTGATATTTGTGAATGTTGTTCCGTCCAATGAAGACTGCCACTGGTAAGTTAAGCCTGAAGCCAATGTTGCGCCACTCATCGAAAGCGAGAATGTATTTGCTGGACAAACTGTTGCATTTGATGTTGTCGTTGCTCCACCAACTGGCTGACCTGCACAAGCAACAGGAGGTACAATGGAAATGTTGTAATCTTCCGTTTCGCCAGAGCCAAATACAGTACACGCATCAATCGCTCCATTTGTGTTTCCATTTCCACGTGTACGGATCCGCATTTTTGTACTTCCCGGAGTTGCAGTTAAAGGAATCGTCACAGAAACCGTAGTGACTTGACCACTTGGAATCGCTAAACCAATTTGTTGCCATTCTGATGCTTCAAACACAAGGTTTTGGTTGTAGTCAATCCATACAGAAGCAATTGCTGCTGAATAGGTTCCAGCAGCTTCCATGGTAAGTGAAAGGTTGTAACTCTGACCAAGGAACACAGTTGCTGTATTTGTATACGATGTGTAGAACGGAGAGGCTGTTGGATTCGTCGTCGTAGAATTATTGGTCATGTTACTAAATGACACAACATTCATAAGCGTCCCCGTACCTCCCGCACTGGTTGGCGCACAATATTGCGCAACTGCCGCACTTGACAGCAAAAGCGTGATGAGTAAGGTGTTAATTATTCGTTGCATTTTCTTTTATTTTAAAGGGTTCAATGACTTTGCGAAATGATGATTAGTTCAGTACGATTTGGAAAACTTTCGATGAACGGTCGTTAAATGCTCTTAAGAAGTACATTCCGGGTTGTGTGTTTGTCAAGTTGATCTCTGTAACCGAAGAACCAGCCACAGCCATTGAACTTGTGTAAACCATTCGTCCATTTATATCCATCACCTCGAAGAAGTACATTTCGTTTGATTGTTCATTGGTAATGAATACCATTCCCGTTGATGGGTTAGGGTAAACCGTGAAGTGTTCAACTTCCAAGTCTTCAATACCATTGAAATCACAGTTCGGGTTAACACTCACCAACACATTCGATGTGTCATTTGGACAAACACCATTTCCTGTGATGTAGTCATAGTTGTATTGACCAGGAATATTTGGAGCACTAATGAATGACTCTGTTACTTGGTTGCTTGGATTGTACCATGTACCTCCCGCATCCATATTTCCTGAAAGTCCAGTCAATAAGTCGAATGGTTCATTACGACACACCGAAACAGTTCCGTCATTTCCTGCAGAGGAAGGTCCGAAAATGTGAACTTGAGCAATTGAAGTATCTATTGCACATCCATCTGTAATGCTGTATTCAAAGTTGAAAACATCATAAGCCAAGCCTGCTGATGAGAATAAGCTGTCGTTTAATCCAGCTCCAGAGATTACCAATTCAGCAGTCCAAATACCACCTGTGGAATATCCTGAAACACCATCAAAAAGGTTAGCTGTTTCTCCAGAACAAACATCAATTACTCCGTTGAACGCACCAGCATTAAGGTTAATTGGTGTGATAGAAATTGCATAGTTTCCTGGAATAAAGCTGAAGCCATCATGCATTAAATAGTAGGTGTTTCCTGGAGTTAATCCGCACACGGTGAAATTCGGTGCGTTGCTCGTACCACCGATCGCATTGTCATTCGCAGCAATCAATGTAAATGTGCTAAACTCTGTACATGCAGTTAATGAATATACTGCTACTTGTCCATTATAATTAACGGAAGTATTGTTGATGCGCACATTTCCAGATGTTGGCGCTACAAACTTGAACCAAGTCGTAAGGTTCAATGTTGAATCTACCCAACCTGTTGTTGTTTGTAGTCCAGTCGCAGGAGGTGCAATAATGTCCTCGTTCAATTGAACTGTAGCACCTGCGTTGTTGAACGTGTACACTGTTCCGTCAACATTTAAGAGTTGTGCATCACACACAGAGTCATTTGCCAATGGCATAATCACAGAGAATGGTCCAACATACGCTGAAGTATCCGTTCCACAAACCGCTTGCACATACACTTGGTATACCGCGCCACTCAATAATGTCGCATCATTGATGATGTTGTTCAATGCAGTTCCAGAACTTGCCACAGTGCCTGTGTACAAATCAAATCCATTTACACCATACTGAACGTTGAAACCTGTCGCAGGGTAGCTTGCAGATGATGCTGTCCACGTCCATGACGCAAGGATCGATCCCGTAGACGTCGTATTGTTCATTGTTGTAGGGTTTGAGCAGAATGGAGGAGTTGTGAAAGTCCCAAATAACCCTAGACTTTGGTTTCCAACGGAACAGTCTGCATACACATAGATATCATATGCGGTCAACTGGTCAAGATTCACTAGTGAAATAGTGTTCGTAGCTGAGTTCACTGTTGTTCCAGCTGATGTTGGATCAAATCCAGCTGGTCCGTAAATAACCGTCCAGCTTGTTTCACCCGCCAGTCCAGCTGACCACGAGAATGTTGCTTGATCAGACAGGACAGAATTGGCAACCAAGTTTATCGGTTTAGGACAATCGGTATAAACGAAGTGAATACAAGAGTTTTCACTTAAATAGGTAGCTTGGTTAAAAGATACTTGTACATCTTGGTTCGTACCAGCTAGACCAACAGTCGCTGATGCACCATTATCGTATGCCAAAGACCCAGTAATTACGTCATCATAGACATAATAAATTTCTTGGGTTGCTTCGTCAATGATTAACTCAAAGTGAATTGGGTTACCTGCAGCACCAACGCGTTCTTTTTCCCACTCGATAATTGTTTGTCGATTTGGAGCAGTGCCAATAGTTTGTTGCCAAAGTCCACCACCATTTCCTGCGAGGTCATCCCAAAAAGGGTAGAGTCCATTCGCTGCGGTTGACATTACTGTATTGTTCAAGGCAATCTGGGCAGTTGTTGTTCCAAAAACTATAGCTCCATTATTTCCTATTGTAGCATTCGTGTAAGGAACACCTTGGAAGAACACAGTGTAAGGAAAGGTTATTGGCGCTTCATCTTCATCATTCAATGGCAAAAGCGTTCCGGTTGCACTAATGTCGATAAAACCACCCGCTGGGCATGTATTGTCGTAATCAACATAAGTTCCTTGGTTGTAGGTGTTGAACGAAACTAATCCTGTATAAAATGAGCTATCTCCTGGCGTACAAACCGCACGAATATAGGCTTGATAGAATGAGTTTGATGTTAAACCATTGATAGATGCAGGGTTTGAATTAACAAGTACTCCTGTTCCAGTTCCTGGAGTAAAACCAGTTGGACCGTATTCAATTTCCCATTGTGTCTCAGAACCGTTTGTAGTCCATTGCAATGTTGCCGTTGTATTGGTGGCATCTACAAATGTCAAGTTTGTAGGTTGAGGACAGGTAGGCGCAGGTGTGATGTTCACCATATAATCTTCTGTCTCACCAAAGGCGTACGTTCCACATGGGTTAATCGTAGCTGCAGAAATGGTTTGCATGTTGATCACGCGCATACGAGTTAATCCAACAACAGCACTTGCAGGAACTACGAATGCAGCATTGATTGTATTTACTCCTACAACAGGAGCTGGTGATACATAAACGAGTTCTCCAGCATCTGTAAACAAACCATTTTGGTTATAGTCGATAAATACCTTGCTCATATTGTTATTGATTGTTCCACATGTTCCAACAGTCACACCCAATGAGTAGGTCGCGGTAGCTGCGAGGTTTGGAGCAGCAACCGAGGTGAAATCAGAGTAAGCATTTAAAGTTGATGATCCAGTTCCCGTCGTTCCGCATGTTGATGTGTTGTTTAATGAGCCAACCGTTACGTTGAAAATTTCCTCATTAGCAAAATTGGTCGCCGTACTTGTACAGTAACATTGCATAAATGGGTTTGTAGTTACCTGAACTGGTGTTGACGTACCAGAGAATCCTGAAGGACCACATGTCACCACACATTGGTAATATGAATCAATGTCTTGACTTGTGGTTAAACTTGGTGCAGTTGCTCCAGAAATATTGTTATAGGTCGTTCCATTGGTTGAAACTTGCCATTGATACGTGATTCCATCTCCTTGAGAGGCATTGTTCAACTGAACAACAAAGTTTACATCGGGGCAAATGGAAGGTGTTGTAGAAACCGCAATTCCTCCATCGGGAGTTCCGTTACATGTTGGAGGGAGCGTGTAGGTAATGCGAATATTTGGACGGTTGTTACCGTATGTAGTCGTTGCTAATGGTGTGGCATTTGATCCTGCTGTTGTCGCAGCCCAACCCAAGGCTTTCCCTGGGGTATTCGTGAAATAATAGTTATTGGCACCACTAGCAGTACCTTGTCTGAAGAAATCTGTAAGAACTTCTAGTGATCCACCAGTATACACAAAACCAGTTGAAAGGGTAAATCCTTCCCATCCGGGACCGGTAACGGTGAAACCTTGTGCGGCATTATTATAGACATTCGTTGCTGTACTGGTGAATGATCCCCAGGTTGTTCCTGCAGTCAACGCGGTTGCAGCGTTATTTTCTAAATAAATCTGAAACTGGTTGGGTGCAGTGATTGTTCCTGCGGCTTTTTGCCATTCAATCATGGTAATAGTCGAGCCTACTGGAATTGTTGCCAACTCATCCGAAGTATATAGGTAAGCATACTTGGAATAGTTGATTGTTGAAGTGGCAGAGCTCCGGTAATACGGCCCGTAAAAGTAATTGGCTGTTGTGCTGGTTCCGATGGTTAATGACTGTGCAATCGTGTCAAAGCTTGTTAGCATTGATAAAATTGCGATTAGGTAATAATGGATACGCATAATAAAAGATTTAAGCGAAAAAAAGAGCCGCCACTGAGGACGGCTCTTATGAATTCATGTACGATTAGTTTTTGATTACTCGAATTACTTTCTGAGTAGAATCTGTATTAATCGTGAAGTAATATACTCCTGTTACTGCTGAAGTAAGATCGATTGTTTTTGTCAATCCATTCAATGCTTCTGTTCCGATGATACGGCCTGACGCATCTGTGATTGTCAATGTACCAATCAATACTTGGTCAGAAGAAAGGTTGAACATACCCCAAGATGGGTTAGGTTTAACACTGATCTTCGTGATGTCTTTATCATCCAATCCTGACAAGTCAATTGTCAAACAAGATGATGTATCAGAACATCCACTTGCATTGGTAACAACCACTGCATAGCTTCCTGTTACAGTTGGATCAAATGTTTGAGAAGTTGCTCCTGCAATGTCAGCACCTGTAGCACAATCAATCCATTGGTAAGCAGCACCTGTTGAAGCAGTAGCTGAACCGTCACCATTGTCAGTGATTGTAGCTGTAGGGTTCGCATTGATTGTCAATACCAACGTAGCAGTTGAGTCACATCCCGCAGCATTTGTTGTTACATAATCGTAAGAACCAGATGCGTTATACGTTTGACCATTCCATGTGTAAGAGTCACAAGCTGTCATTGTTGTAGTACTTGTCGAAGAGTTGTTGATCGTCAAGTTCAATGTCGCTGTAGAGTCACATCCTGCAACAGTTTGCGTATTGTATACATATGCTCCAGACGTTGTGTACGTTGAGCCATTCCAAGTATACGTATCACATGCAGTGATTGAAGTGGTACTTGTAGCAGCATAGTTCAACGTCAAGTTCAATGTTACTGTAGAGTCACATCCTGCAGCACTTGTTGTCAAGTACGTGTATGAACCAGAAGTTGTATACGTATTGCCATTCCATGCATACGAATCACAAGCTGTTACTGTTTCTGTAGTAAACAATGCATCATTAATAATCAACACCAAGGTAGCTGTTGAATCACAACCTACTGCATTTGTTGTAGAGTAAGTGTATGTTCCAGATGCATTGTATGTTGTACCATTCCATGCGTAGCTTACACAAGCTGTAACGTTTGTAGAACTTGTTGAAGAGTTGTTGATCGTCAAGTTCAACGTTGCAGTAGAGTCACAGCCTACAGCATTTGTCGTCAAGTATGTATATGTACCTGAAGTGTTGTACGTGTTTCCATTCCATGTGTAGGTGTCACAAGAAGTAACGTTCGTAGACGATGCAGATGCATAGTTTACAGTCAAGTTCAACGTTGCAGTTGAATCACAACCCAATGCATTTGTTGTCAAGTACGTGTAAACACCAGAAGTAGTGTACGTTTGACCATTCCAAGTGTAAGTATCACAAGCTGTAACGTTAGTTGTTGACGTTGTTGGTTGGTTTACCGTTACTGTTGCGTTGCTCACTGCTGAGTTACATCCTCCAAGACCAACTGCTACGATTCCGTAAGTAGTTGTCAATGTAGGGTAAACATGGTAAGTCAATCCACTTCCAAGGAAGATTCCGTTCAATGAGTATACGAAGTCAAGAGCAGTTCCTTGTGTTGACCAAAGTACTGTAGAATCACCGTTACAAATTGTAGGGTTCAACACGTTCATCACTGGAGTGTTGTAAATGGTAACCGGTACAGCGATTTCAGCTGAACAGCTACCAGCAGATGCATACGCATAAACTGTAGTTGAAGCCGTCACTGGTGTAGTGATTTGTCCACCTGTTCCGTTGATGTTCGCATAATATGCCATTGTTAAACCAGCATTATTAGAAGGAGTTGCTTCAGTAATTGCAGGCAATGTGTATGAATCACATGCACTTGGTGCAGAAATCGCAGACAATGTAATTGGAGCACATAGTGTTGTTGCAGCAGATGCAACAGACCAAGGGCTTACATCACCAGCGCCACAATTTGCACGGTAGTATACGGAATAAGCTGTGTTTGGTGTCAAACCTGTAAGGTTGAAGTAACCAGTAGTTCCTACGATAGAATCTGCAGGAGCTGCTACTGTTGTACCTGTACCTTGAACAAATCCAGCTGGACCATATTCAAAATCAAAGTTTGTCGCTGTAGCACATCCCATGTTCCAAGTAAGTGGAGCAGATGTAGTTGTTGCTGTACCAACTGTCATTGCTCCTGGAGCTGGACATGTTGGAGCCGGTGCGATTGTAATCAGGTAATCCTCCGTTTCTCCATAAGCATAGTTCAAACATGGATCCATTGTAACACCATTTTGAGCGTAAGCACAACGAACTCTCATTCGGTGAACACCTGCTGGAGGAGTGCATGCCAATGCAATGGTAAAAGAAGATGATGCATTAATTACACCAGCAGTGAAATTAGAACCGATTGTTGTCGGTGTAGCACCTACTAATTCTGAAGCTCCGAAAATACCGTCATCATTGTAGTCAATCCAAGCAGCAAATCCTTGATCTCCCCATTCTCCCGTAGACACCTGAAGTGTGTAAGAAGATGAAGGAAGTAGAGTAGCTGTGTAGTTAGGCTGACCTGTGTAGAATGTATATGAAGGTGTTCCTTGAACAAATCCAGTGTTGTTAGACAATGTTGTTCCAACGATTTGGACATTCGAAATCAAGTCCCCTAATCCAGTACCAGTTGAGTATGTTGGAATACAATAACATTCAGTTGGAGGGTTCAATCCGACGCTAACTGGTGTAGAGTATTCCACTGTTCCTCCACAAGACGAGATTCCAATACGGTATTGAGAAGCTGTAGTCAACGATGTAGCGTACGTCAATGCATTAGCACCAACGATGTCTGTCCAAGTCAAACCAGCATCAGTAGAAACTTGCCATTGATACGTCAAACCATCGGTAATACCTGTGTAGCTTGTTGCCAAGTTAAACGAAGTACCACTACAAGCTGCAGTTGCGCTCGCTGTTGCATTTACTCCAGATGGAGCTACTGTTCCAAGAACGGCCATTGTTACTTCAGCTGATCCTGCTGCGTTCGTACAACCTGTTGTTTGGTTTGTATAAGAAATTCCATAAGTAGTTGTTACGGTTGGTGTAACAGCTTGAGAGAAAATGTTTGTTCCTGTATCGAACTGAGTACCGTTAGCAAACCATGTTGTTGTATAGTTTGATGGCGGTGTAAAGCGGTATGCAAATGGGTTAACGATTGGGTTTGTTGCGTTTGCAACAGTTCCAGACGCATAAGCCAAGACTCCTACTGTACCGTTACCGTTATTCACACCTACCAATTTGTTACGGTCGATGTTTGTAGATGAAGTTACGTGTACCTCAATAATTCCTGTAGTCTCGTAGAAGATCGCTTGAGCTGTAGAGAATTTCGTATCAGCATATTCCTGAACACTGTTGTAGCTCACGATAAACTTACGGTTTGGAGCATATCCTTCAGTCCAGTATTTGATTGTACCTCCAGTAGCACCAGCAAGGTTATTGTCCATTGCCAAAACTGCCACCATGTTGAATGGTTCAGTAGCACTAGGAAGCGTTACAAACGTAAAGTCACCAACAGTTCCGTTTCCAAAGAATAAAGTACCATTTGTTCCTACAGTAATCGCGTTGTAGCTTGTTCCAAAGAAGTTAAAGTTGAAGTTCATTGGAATATTATACCAACCACCATCATCCAAAGACCCTGTAGACAAGGCTGGAGTAGCAATACCACCTGAAACGAGTGTACTTGCATAACCAGGTGCTGAAATTGGCGCGTGAGGAATAGCAACACTTGAGAAGTTACCAGCGCTCAAACCTGAACCGATTGTCGCAGATGTACCTGGACAAACACCGTTCGCTGATGTAGTTACCGTTGCAGATGGCAATGGATATACTCCGATGCTGTAGTTTTGGATTTCAGCACAACCAGTGGCAACATCTGTACCGGTTACACGAATCGTTGCTGTTTGTGCAACTGTCGCATCTGTAGTTGCTCCTGTCGTAGTTGAGAATGTAGCTCCGTCTGGTGAAGACCAAACATACGCATAAGATCCAGTTGATGCAGCGGTTACAGTTGATACACCACCAGTTCCACAGAAGCTTGGCGTTGTAGCCGTCAATGTAATTGCAGGAGGTGCAGTGTAAACGATACTAGATGTAGCAGTGTTCACACAACCATTTGCATCTGTACCAGAAACTGTAAATGTTGTATTCGCAGTAGCAATTGATGTTACAGTCGCACCTGTGTTGCTTAATAAAGAGGCAGCTGGTGACCATGTGTATGAAGTACCACCTGTAGCAGTCAATTCACCGATACCACAGAAGTTACCGCTGTTAGCAGCAGTAGTTGCAATTGTTGGAAGTGGATTCACTGTAACTACCACCTCATTTGAAACAGACGTTACTGCTGAATTCGTACACGTTGATGCCAACACATAGTAATATGTTCCTGGCGTTGCAATAGCAGCTGTTGTATGCGTAGCTGTTGTTGCACCTGTTCCACCAACAACATTCGTGTAAGGTCCACCAGAAGTAGACGACACTTGCCACTGGTTTGTAATTCCGATGAATCCTACAGTTAAGTTTGTTGCTGTCATCGAAACTGTTCCGTTAGGACAGATTGATGCAGCAGTAGTTGATGCAGCCTCAGGAGCATTTGGCGCTCCAGCACAAGGATACTGGTTGTCCGCACTAGCGATACCCATGTACAATGGTCCAGCAGTCAACTGAGCAAGTGTCATTCCAGTACGTTGTGCACCTGGCGATGTAGTACCATTTTGGTGTGTACCACCTGCAGCAGCATTCGCCAACATCACACGTGAGTTACCATTCAATGGTGGGTATGAACCTTGCCCAAGTAGAACCGCAGTATGTGCTCCAGCATGGAAATAACCTGGTCCTGAAGTTACAGTCCAGTTTCCATCGTAGCGATCAGTTACCGTGTAAGCTCCATCTGCAACAGATAAACCAGTCGTCATTGTTGTCGCATCTGCATACGTTACAGCCAATTCACCAGCTACGTTTCCTGCAGTAGATCCTGTACGTGTAATGTACATCGCACGGTTTGAAGTACCTGCAGTATTCAAGAATGGGTAGCGACTTGTGGCATTTGTTGGGTCAATCCCTGCAGTAATTGCAGAACCTGTTGCCGTTGTTGACCACCAGCGCGCAAATATTCCACCTGGTAAGAACCCAGCTGTAACTGGTGCAGTCAATGTTGATCCTACAGCGTAGTTACCGAAGATCAATTTATTAGATCCAAGATTGATACGTGCACCTGTAATATTTAAGTTGTAGGCAATGCGCACATCGTTGAAAGACCAAACAATATTTGGTGTTGCTGTACTTGTATTAGAAAATGTTAAGTTACGGATAACACCTACGTTGTTTGTTGAAGTTGTTGTAGGTACAGTACCACCCCATGTTCCTGTTCCAGAAACTGTCTGAACAGCAGAACCATTTAAAGTAAGGTTTCCAGCAGTTGTTGTTCCGACAGAAATGTCGATACGACCATCATTTGTAATATTTTTTGAAACGATCAGTGTTTTACCAGTCGTTGAAGCGAAAACGTTTACAATACCCCCTGTGTTAACAGCGAGGTTACCATTCACATTAAATTGTGCTGGTGTTGCTGAATAAGCCAATGTACCATTCACGATCAAATCATTGATTGCTTGACCTACTGCATTCACTGTTACAATGTGACCTGTAGAAACTGTTGCGTTATCAGCACCAGAAGGTACTGCGTTGGCATCCCAAGTCAATGGATCGTTCCAGTTTCCTGTAATTATAGAAATAAATGTTCCTGGTACGTTTGATACCACGTTAATATCATCAACAGCAGCAGGAGGGTTGACGATGTCAGTAACATCACTTTTCCATTGAAAAATCAGTCGGTAGGTTGTACCAGGTACTCCAACGAACGTAATCGTTTCGTTGTTCCATGCAGCACTGTTCAATTTGTACATGCCGCTCACAGCGCCAGGTCCAGAAAGTTGCGTAGCACCAGTCACACCAGCTGTTGAAGTAGGTGTAAAGGTTGTGGGCGCTAGGAATATTTTCATGTTGTCCCAGTCGGAGGTTGCTCCTCCTTCACCACCAACTTTCCATTTGAACGTCAAGGTTACCTTGGACTCGTTCGCAGGAATAGTGATGTCCCGATACAAATGTGCAAATGTATTTATTTGCGAGTAGGTCCAATCCAAACCTCCATTTGCGGAAACATATCCACAATTGGTACCTGTCGCTGAAACAGGTGTGGTACCAACAACCCAGTTGTCCACAGTTGGATTAACCGTTGACCAACCATTGGCACTTGGCGTGGCTCCCAGCTCGAAACCACCCTCGGCAGCCCCGTTAATGAGCACTGTTTGCCCGAATCCCGAAAACGCACTGAGCACTAGTGATAGTAACAATGCAAGCGGGATAGATGAATAAATAGTTTTTCTTTTCATATTAATTTAGGATAATTTGCGCCAAAGTTAACTTAGAATTAATTAGAAAAAAAATAATATTCGTCAAGTTTTTAACATAGTATACGTTAGTTTTGCCCAATCATTCAAAGAATAGGATTTTATGGAATTAGCATTAACGGGTAAAACGGCTTTGGTGTGCGGAAGCACTCAAGGGATCGGAAAGGCAGTGGCAATGGAGTTAGCACTTCTTGGGGCAAACATCATTTTGCTAGCGCGCAACGAAGAAAAACTTCGAGAAACCATCTCTGAGTTACCTTCAAATGCAAACCAAAAACATAACTTTATTTCTGCAGATTTTAATCAACCTCTTGAATTGAAGCGTATTGTCGCTGATTTTCTTCAAAAAGGAGTGACTATTCACATTTTGATCAACAACACAGGCGGACCAAAAGGTGGGGCGATTAAAGACGCTGATCCGTCTGAGTTTATCATGGCTTTTAATCAGCATCTTATATGTAATCATCTCCTTGCACAATTGGTTTATCCAGGAATGATTGCAGATAACTACGGAAGGATTATCAATATTATTTCGACTTCGGTGAAACAACCTCTTCCAAACCTAGGTGTGTCGAATACTATCCGAGGAGCAGTGGCTAGTTGGAGTAAAACGCTTGCCAATGAGTTAGGTGCCTATGGAATTACGGTGAACAATGTTTTGCCTGGGGCAACCAACACGCAACGACTTCAAATCTTGGCGCAAATCAAAGCCGAACAAACAGGGGACACAGTCGAAGATGTGCTGATTGAAATGGGTAAGGAAACACCAATGAAACGAATTGCATTGCCTGAAGAAATTGCTTCTGCTGTTGCATTTCTAGCATCGCCTGCTGCAGCTTACATCAACGGAATCAATGTGCCAGTTGATGGCGGTCGTACAAAATGCCTCTAACGAATGAGGTTGATGTGTCCTGTCATCGTTGACTCTCTTCCAGAATTGGTAAGATAGCTAATTTTCCACGTGTAAGTTCCATCCTGACACATCCATCCTTTATAGAATCCGTCCCACTCGAAGTCTAGTTCAGTGGAGTAAAACAACACCTCTCCCCAACGGTTGAACACCCGAACTTCCAACCATTTTATTCCGACAACACTTGCGGTAAATGTATTGTTGAAGCGCAATCCGTCTGGTGTAAATGTGTTCGGCACATAGATGTAAAAGGCTTCTTCAATTTCAATCGGCTTGGTAATGGTGTCCTTACAGCCTTTGTCATCCGTTGCGATAAGCGTTACAAGGTAAGTCCCGGGTAAATCAAACATGTTGTTCGGGTTTACAAGTGTAGATGAATTGCCATCGCCGAAATACCACTGGTAGCTCGTTGCATCAAGACTTAAATTTTGGAAAGAGATCAACAAACTATCGAAAAGCGTATTGCTTGAGGGAACAAAATCTGCATCCGGAGCTACAACGGTAACTTGCGTACTTGCCGGAACTGTAAATGTTTGACATTCATCTGAAACGATCACGCCATAGGTTGTTGTCGTACTTGGGTGCACCCAAACTGAGCTTGTTGTTTCCCCAGAGTGAGGCCATACATAGTAATATTGTCCGTAACCTCCACTAACTGATGCGCTAATTTGAATGCTGTCACCTGGACAGATGTCAACTGCTGGAGACATGGTCACGACGAGTGGTGGACTTGTTATCGTATAAAGCACGGCTGCTGTCTGACTAATTCCACATTGATCGGTAACGACCACTTGATAGTTCGTTGTTGCGGAAGGCGAAACAACTTGACTGCTTACCGTACCTAGTGGATCTCCACCAACAACGCTCCACTGATACGTGTATCCACCAGCACCACCTGTGGCGTTGACTTCAATTTGCGTCGGAATGAAAGGGCAGATTTCAGTGATATCCGGTGTTTCTGTTAGTACCATAGGTGGATAAACCGGAACATTGACGACATCAGACTCAGTAGCCGATTGCAATAAGCAGTTGTCTGTTACTGTTACAGTGTACGTTTGTGTACTTGTGGGCGAAACAAAAATGGAAGGAGTGGTTTCGCCCGTGCTCCAAGAATAGACATAGGGTCCAACGCCTCCTGCAGCCGATGCAATTAGTTCGATATTGTCACCAGGACAAAGGACATCGGAACTTTCTAAGCTAACACTTACCGGCAGGACATCCGCGATGCCAAGTTCAATGACAATAGGTGTAAGGTTACCACAGGGGTCTGTAATTCCAAAGCTTAGATTTATTGTTTCGGTTCCTTCGACAAGTGCATCAGCAAACGCGTCAAAAGTGAATGTGATGTTTGTTTGACCGGGTGCAAATGTTACAGAATTGGGAATGTTGGAATAATCAACTCCTTCGGTTGCGGTTCCAGTGACGGTAATAGGCACAGTCAATGATGCAGTTGCTGCTCCTCCTCGTTCTAATGTTACGGTAGTACTTACACAACCTTCCCCCATTAAATCGGGATCGTTAAATGCGAGTTGTGACAATTCATACGTGATGTCAACGGGTGAGTTCGAGCTCAAACTGTTGGCTTGAAGAAAAATCCCGGAGTCGAAGATTCCATCCCCCACATCAGCAACAGCCATAATCAGATGATATGTTTCACCACATTGAACTTTCGAAACGGCTTCTAGTACATCGGTGAAGCCATCGTATTGAATAAAGAAAGGATTGACATTTTGTGGCTGAGTATTTCCATCGCCATTGTTATTGAAGAATGCCGAGTTGGTTATTCCATTCACATTATTTATAGATACAACAGCACCATTGGGTAAAAGTGCAATATTTTGATTTCCAATGATTCCAGGGCCCGAAATAAAAAAACCAAAGACATCATTGTACGACGAGTTGTTTGGTGGGGCAAATTCTGGATATTCCTCTGAACCAAAAACATATCTGAAACGAACGGTGTCGGAATAGGGGATAAAGTCAAATTCTAAAATTGCAGCATTGAATGTTTGTGTTCCATTGATGATTTGAGAGAGTAAGGGAAATCCACCATAGTTGTTGTCAACACCAGAATTTGATTCATCGTTGGGTCCTTGCGGTCCAGCACCATTGTCGAGAATGGTACCTGTTGTCATGGCAATTCCCTCTGTAATTCCTAAATTACTACCATTTGCTGTGAAGTAGCTGATGGCAGTGGGACTCCCGTTGTACGTGATGTTTGACACTGTTACACCAGCTCCCAACAACACATTCTGCACCAAGCTCGATGGACTTTGACCAGGGGTCGTAATCAACTGAGCATTGGCCGATATCATCGAAATGAAAAAGGACAATATGAGAGTGAGTTTCTTCAATTCCTTAACTAAGACGTTTGAGTAATTAAAAAGTTGTCGAAAATGGAAATTTTTCTTTTGGAAATGAATGTACGGAATTTCGAAGAACTTGTCAAGTATTTATTTGGTTCTCAACACAAAATTGAGCAGTTTTGTCGAATTACATGAATAAAATCAGAAATATAATCACTGCTTTAAAGCGCCGTGTCAAGTTCTCAGCTTCTGACCCGAAGAATTTTGAGGTGCAGTGGAGCTTTACTGCGAGCCGCCTTCAGGTGATATCACTATTGGTTTTATTAACGCTGCTTATAGGTTTCGTTATGACCATCATCATTGTGTCTAGCCCATTGGCAGGTTACTTTGGAACGGATGACGTCAGTATTGAACGAAGTCGTTTGGAACGTCAAGACAAAGAAATAACCCGTCTAAATAAACTTGTTGCGGCACAAGAAAAATATGCAAGATCAATTCAGTCCTTAATTTTAGGGAAGAATGTTGAAGAACAAATTGACACCCTTGCTCCTGAAGTAGCCCAAGATTTTTCATCGGAGATGAATACCGAATCAACTCCAGCTGAAATTGAATTGGCAAAAAAAGTCAAGAATGATTTGCGCACTGGGCAGAAACGACAAAAAGATACAAAGCAAATTATTTTAATGGCACCATTGAATGGCCGGCTACTCAGTGATTTTAACGTGTCTATACGTGAGGGCGTAGACATTGCAGCCAAAAAAGACACGCCTGTGCTAAGTTGTTTGGCGGGAACAGTGGTGTATGCAGGATTTTCAGCGCAGGAGGGCTATGTTATTGTGATAGAACATGCTGACGGTTTTGTTTCTAGTTATAAGCATGCCAAAGCAGTACTTAAAAAACAAGGTGATAAGGTTCAGGTGAGCGATCCAATTGCTCTCGTTGGGAATTACGGTTCAAGTTACAAAGAACCACACATTCACTTTGAGTTATGGCTCAACCAAGTAAGTGTAAATCCAGCCGATTACATTCGATTTGAATAGGCTAATCGCGCATTCCCTGAAGGGAGCATAGATTGAAATAGGTGCCTTTGAGTGACATCAAAGTTTCGTGATTTCCGCGCTCTATGATTTTTCCATGGGACAAAACAATGATTTCATCCGCTTTACGCACAGTGCTTAAGCGATGGGCGATAATCAACACTGTTCTGTCTTTCATCAATTGATCCAAGGCATCTTGCACCAACTTTTCAGATTCTGTGTCCAAAGCAGAGGTTGCTTCGTCAAGAATTAAAATGTTCGGATTTTTCAATACGGCACGGGCGATGCTGATGCGTTGTTTCTGTCCGCCCGAAAGTTTGTTCCCTCGTTCGCCAATGTTCGTATCGAAGCCATTTTCCATGCGTTCAATGAATTCATGCGCATTTGCAACACGCGCAGCGTCAACAATTTCTTCTAATGTGGCATTGGGCATTCCGAAGGCTATGTTTTCTCGAATCGAGGCGTTGAACAAAATCGATTCTTGCGAAACAATCCCAATTTGTTCGCGAAGGTCATGCAAAGAATAAGAGGTGACGGGAATGTTATCGATAAAAATGGTTCCTTTACTTGCGTCATAAAAACGTGGCAAAAGATCAGCAAAGGTAGATTTCCCTGATCCAGATTCCCCAACAATTGCCAGGGATTTACCCTTTTTCAATTCAACATTGATCTCGTTCAAGACCCATTCATCCTTGTATTTAAAGGAGACATTGTCATAGCGAATGGATTCAGAAAACGAAGTTATTGGTGTTGCATTGGCCTGCTCATGAATCATCTCATCGGCAAACAAGATTTCATTGATCCTGTCTTGTGAAGGTTTTGCTTTATTTAAATTCGCCAAACTCGTTGATATTCCCTGAATCGGACGCAGCAACTGGGAAAATACAATAATAAAGGTCAAGAATTTCTCACCGTTCAAATCACCATTTCCACTCGCATCTAAAATCATCGAACCACCAAACCACAAGAGGCAAAGCATCACGGCTGCCCCCAATGTTTCATTCAACACAGGAGAAAGGTCCCGTTTGCGAAAAGCTTTGGTGATTAATCTTTGATGTACGAGGTTGACTTGGTGAAAGGTATTCGTCACTTGTGCGGTAGCGTTGAAGGATTGAATGATGCGAATTCCACCTAATCCTTCGTCGATTGTCGAATAAAGCAATCCCATCTGCTCTTGTCCTTTTTTCGCGGTGCGCTTCAAGCTTTTGCCGATGCGTGAAATGACGAATGCCGAGACAGGAAGTAAGATCAACGATGCGAGTGTCAGTTCTGGACTCAACCAGATCAGCGTGCTAATGTTGATGAGAATCGCGATAGGTTCACGGAAGATTAATTCCAACATGCTGATTACGGCAATTTCGATTTCACCCACATCACTGTTCATGCGTGACATCAAATCGCCTTTTCTTTCATTCGTGTAAAAGGAGATAGGCAATCGTAAAGCCTTGGAAAAAATGGAATCTCTTAAGTCGCGAACTACAGCCATTCGCAATTCAGACTGATGCCAAATTGCTCCGTAGCGGAAAATGTTTTTGAGGAAAAAGGCGATGAATACCGTCACACAAACAAAGAACAAGGCATCCTTGGGGTCTTTTGCGACAAGCTCTTGCATGAAATACTCGTACTCTTGAGAAATATGCTTAGGCAAGGAAAGTAGTGAGCCGTTCCAATCTGGATTGCTCAAGGCTTTACTTTGAAGTGCTGTAGGTTTAAAAATCAGTTGAAGAACTGGAATAAACAGTACAATGGAAAGTAAGTTGAAGATGACAAAGAGTAAATTGCATAGAATGACTAGAAGTGCCCGCCATTTGTAGGCGAAGGTGTACTTGTAGATCTCAATTATTCCTTTCATTGCGCCGTCAAAGATACAGTTTGTTGTTTGATGTTCATTTTAAAGGGCGAACTATTGTTAACTTTGCACTATGGGTTCAATCAGACAGAACAGAATTGAAGGTGTCATTCAGGAGGAATTAGGCACGTATTTTCAACGCAATGCTCGCGAGGTTTGCCTTGGTGCAATGGTCACGGTAACAACTGTGCGTGTGACATCAGATCTTTCCTTGGCACGCTGCTACTTGAGTATTTTTGCCGGACCGGATAAAAAAGAAGTATTGGATAGCATCAATGTGCACTCAACCAAGATTCGTGGAGAAGTTGGAAAACGATTGAAAAACATGCGTAAAATCCCTGAGTTGGTCTTTCACATCGACGATTCATTGGATTATGCCATGCAAATTGATTCCTTATTAAAGAAGTAAACCCCATCAAGGTTCCATTTTACATAGCGCGTCGTTACCTAAAATTCGATCGGAAGAAAAACGTGGTCGGATTTATCACGCGAATTTCTGTGATTGGAATTACCATAATTACCGCAGCTCTTGTTGTACTTTTGTCCGCTTTCAATGGCATAGAGTCCTTGATTGAGCGCATGTATTCCGACTTTGATGCTGACCTAACTATTCGCTACACAGGAGGAAAAACTTTCCCGGAGGATGCCATTGACCTCATAAAATTGAATAAAATCGAAGGTGTTAAGACGATCTCTCGAGCAGTTGAAGAAACCGTGGTGTTGAAGCATGAAAAGAAATGGGTGAATGCACAGTTGATCGCAGTGGACCCCGACTTTCTTTTGATGAGCAGAATGAAGCAACACATGGTTGATGGTGCACCTGAACTTACAAATAACGGTCAACCAATGATGTTGGTCGGTGCCACTTTGTTGGATAAATTAGGTGGATTTATCCCTGAACGTTCCTTTGAGCAGTTGATTGTTTTTGCGCCAAAGCGTGAAGCTAAAATGAAGCTTGGGTCGAACCCTTTTCGCCAAAAGATCATGAATGTATCTGGCCGGATGAATTTCAATGGGAACAGGGAGGTGAATGGAGAAAAGGCGGTTGTTCCTTTGGAAGTCGGTCGCGAGTTATTGAATTATGAGAATGATCTTACTGCCATCTACGTGCAAGTAAAGGATGGCTTTGATCCGATGGAGTTGAAAGAGGAGGTAAAGAAAGTTACAGGCCCATCTTTTGAAGCCAAAACGAATCTCGAAAAGAACGCGTTGATTTTTAAAACCAGTAAATCGGAAAAGTTAATTGTGTTGGTGATACTTGTGTTCATTTTCATTTTAGCAGCGTTCAACCTGATTGCTTCGATTACCATGTTGTTTGTTGAAAAGAAGGAGAATTTGATGACCATGATTTCCTTTGGAGCAGAACGTAACTTTGTCTTTCGCATTTTCTTGTTTGAAGGATTGTTGATCTGTGCTAGAGGAATTTTTTACGGATTGTTTATCGGGTACCTGATATGTTTTATACAGATTAAATGGGAGGTACTGATGATGCCGGGAGCTGCTGGATTGCCTTTTCCAGTTCGATTGTCCGTCATGGACGCAAGTATAATCATCGGTTTAGTGACAGGGTTAAGTCTACTCTTTTCTTACCTCCCTGTGCGCTATCTCATGCGTCGCAATTTTGAACGCATCATGTTTTAATACAGAATTCCTTCATCACTTCTTTTGGAATTAAGTTCAAGATCAATCTTGTGTTAAAAAATCATTCATTTTTTCATTTGCACTCCGAATAATTGGTATATCTTTGCACCCAAATTGGCGAGGTAAAAGTACCTGCCAAAAGGATGTAAAATCGTTAAAAAGACACTCAAATGTCAGCAATTAAAGGAAGAATTTCCCAGGTTATTGGTCCAGTTGTGGACGTCAGTTTTGAAAAAGGAATGGCACTGCCAAACATCTTTGATGCGTTGGAAGTGCGTAAGTCTGATGGAACTCGTGTAGTTCTTGAGGTACAGTCGCACGTAGGAGAGAATGCTGTTCGTACCGTTTCGATGGACTCAACAGATGGATTTAGCCGTGGGATGGAGGTGACTTCAACAGGTTCGGCAATCAAAATGCCTACAGGAGATCAAATCCGTGGTCGTTTGTTCAACGTGGTTGGTGAGGCAATCGATGGAATCAATGTAATTGATAACTCGAATGGATTAGCAATTCACCGTGAGGCGCCGAAATTTGATCAGTTGTCAACAGCGACAGAGGTACTTTTCACAGGAATTAAAGTAATCGACTTAATTGAACCATACGCAAAAGGTGGTAAGATTGGTCTTTTCGGTGGTGCCGGAGTAGGTAAAACCGTATTGATCCAGGAGTTGATCAACAATATCGCGAAAGGTCACGGTGGTCTTTCAGTATTCGCAGGAGTTGGTGAGCGTACACGTGAGGGGAATGACCTCCTTCGTGAGATGCTTGAGTCAGGAATTATCCGCTACGGAAGTGAGTTTATGCACTCTATGGAAGAAGGTGGATGGGACCTGGAGAAAATCGACTTGAACGAATTGAAAGAATCCAAAGCGACATTCGTATTTGGTCAGATGAATGAGCCTCCGGGTGCACGTGCACGTGTGGCGCTTTCAGGATTGACTATGGCAGAATATTACCGTGATGGTGAAGGTGATGGACAAGGAAAAGATATCCTTTTCTTCGTAGACAACATCTTCCGATTTACACAAGCAGGTTCTGAGGTATCGGCACTTTTGGGTCGTATGCCTTCAGCGGTAGGATACCAGCCGACATTGGCAACAGAAATGGGGGCGATGCAGGAGCGTATTACATCAACAAAGAGCGGTTCGATTACATCTGTACAGGCGGTTTACGTACCTGCGGATGACCTTACTGACCCGGCTCCGGCGAACACATTTGCCCACTTGGATGCAACGACGGTACTTTCACGTAAGATTGCGGAACTTGGAATTTATCCAGCGGTAGACCCATTGGATTCAACGTCCCGTATCCTTACACCAGAGATCGTTGGTGAAGAACATTACAATTGTGCGCAACGTGTGAAAATTACACTACAACGCTACAAAGAACTTCAAGATATCATCGCGATTCTTGGTATGGATGAGCTTTCTGAAGAAGATAAATTGGTCGTTCACCGCGCTCGTCGTGTGCAACGTTTCCTTTCTCAGCCTTTCCACGTAGCGGAGCAGTTTACAGGTATCCCAGGTGTATTGGTTGATATTCAAGAAACAATCAAAGCGTTTGATGCAATCTTGGATGGTAAATATGACCAATACCCAGAAGCAGCATTCAACTTGAAAGGTGGAATCGCAGACGTGGTTGCAGCAGGTGAGAAAATGCTTGCAGAAGCAAACGCTTAAGTAAAACTAAGAGTCAGAAACAATGCATTTAGAAATCATTACCCCTGAAACGAAAATCTTTAACGGTGAAGCAAACGCGGTGTTGCTCCCAGGATTGGACGGTTTCTTTCAGGTCTTGAAAGGTCACGCACCAATAATCTCTGGATTGAATAAAGGTGTGGTAAAGGTAGAGATGCCCGCGCCGATTGAGATTGATGAGAAAATGGCACGTTGGATCCGAAAAGATAGTACGAACCAAAATGTCATCCATGTAGAAATAAAGGGTGGCGTAATGGAGATGCTGAATGATAAAATCATCGTTCTAGCTGAATAAACGAATAATTTTGAACGGAAAGAGGGACGTGGGCAACCATTTCCCTCTTTTTGTTAAGGTATGTTAAGTCTATAAACGCCAAATGGTTTAAAATACGAATGTTTCACTATTTTCGTTAACGATTCCGAAAAACACTATGGAGCTTCTTTCTAAAATTGACCTTCAGCGCACCCCTCGTCATGTGGCCATTATCATGGACGGGAACGGCAGATGGGCCCAAAAGCAAGGGCACATGCGATTGTATGGACACAATTTTGGAGTTGAGTCGGTGCGTGAAACATTGAAAGCGGCCAAAGAATTAAAGATTGATTTCTTGACACTTTATGCCTTTTCAACGGAAAATTGGAACCGTCCTAAGGAAGAGGTTGATGGGCTGATGGACTTATTGGTGCGCTCGATTTCTGGTGAAATTGAAGAGCTGATGAGCAGCAATGTTCGCCTGATGAGCATCGGTAATATCGAAGGTTTACCGCAGTCGTGTATCGATGAATTGCACGATGCCATCGATAGAACGAAGGATAACACGGGGATTCATTTGGTATTGGCACTCAACTACAGCGCGCGATGGGAAATTACCAATGCTGTCCAACAAATTGCTCAAAAAGTAAAGGATCAATCTATTAATCCAGAGGAAATTACGGATGATTTGATTGGTCACTACCTCACGACAAGCGAAATACCTGATCCAGAATTATTGATCCGCACAAGCGGTGAACACAGAGTGAGTAACTTTCTTCTTTGGCAGATCGCCTATACGGAGTTTCATTTCACAGAGGTACTTTGGCCAGACTTTAAACGCGAAGATCTGTTCAAAGCGGTGCTCGATTATCAATCGCGTGAACGACGATTTGGAATGGTCTCCGAACAATTAACTTGATAACTATGATCTTGCGACTGCTACTTGTATTTTTCTTTGCGCTCATTTGTTCGGTTTCAAATGCCCAAATTGTTACTGCCGACTCACTGAATGGACCTGTTTCTTTGGGTGGCCCCGATATCAATTACCGCAGCCCACAGCAATATGAAATCGGGCCAATTCGCGTTGAAGGAGCGGATAACTATGACCATCAAGCGATTAAACTAATTGCAGGACTGCGTCAAGGACAGAAAATTTACATACCAGGAGATCAAATCTCAAAAGCAATAAAAAACTTATGGGCGGAAGGCCTTTTTTCAGATGTTGAAATTATGGCTGACAAAGAGGTGGCGGGGGTCATCTACTTGGTGATTAAAGTGCAGCCACGCCCGAAATTGTCACGATTTAAGTTCAAAGGAATCATCAAGCGAGAAGCGGACAAACTTCGTGAGGAAATCAGTTTGTTTTCAGGAAAAACGATTACAGAAAACTTGGTTTATCAAACGGAAAGCAAAATCAAAGGGTATTTCCGGGAGAAAAGCTACTATGGCGTTACGGTTAAAATCAACCGTGTTGTCGATACGCTCATGAACAATTCTGAGATTTTCTTGATTGACATCAACAAAGGAGCCCGAATTGGCGTGAAAAAAATCAACATTGAAGGAAACGTCAGTGTACCAGATTGGAAGTTGAAAATGGCCATGAAGGACACCAAAGAAAAGAAGTTGTGGAGATTCTTCAAACGGTCAAAATTTACGGAGGGAACCTATTCAAAGGACAAAGAAGCTATGTTGGCAAAGTTCAATGCCGTTGGATTGCGAGATGCGCACATTGAGTTTGATACCGTCTATTTGAAGGATGCCAAAAACTTGATGATCGATATCCGCATCAACGAAGGAGGTAAATACTACTTTGGAAACATCGATTGGATTGGGAACACCAAGTTTAGATCTTCTTACCTCGATACAGTGCTTGGAATTAAACGCGGAGATATTTTCAACAAACCGCTCTTAGAGAAACGCTTGTTTATGAGCGAGGATGGTCGGGATATTTCCTCCTTGTACATGGACCGTGGTTTCTTGTTTTTCCAAATCATCCCTGTTGAAACAAACGTTCAGGACAACCACATCAATTTCCAGATGCGCATTATTGAAGGGAAGGAAGCGCGTGTGCGACGAATTATCATCCGTGGAAATACCAAGACAAATGACAATGTAATTCGCCGTGAGATACGCACGAAACCTGGCGACTTATTCAATCGAAACGATATTATACGGACCCAACGCGAATTGGC
>Ga0315908_10000450_pt1 | contig 32690 bp, 30 predicted proteins | sample LakEriMetagenome_12_FD_203520 | JGI IMG/M metagenome (GOLD analysis project Ga0315908, IMG submission 203520) | Freshwater fungal communities from buoy surface, Lake Erie, Ohio, United States - Buoy 4 MA124 | ecosystem: Environmental > Aquatic > Freshwater > Lake > Lake biofilm | place: USA...
AGCATGCTGCCCAAGCCACTGATCCAAAAGGGCATGCTGCAGCGGAGAAATGTCCTGATACTCATCAACAGTGAAGAATCGGTACTGGCTCTGAACATGAGCTAGAGCACGAGGCTCAGCTTTTAAAAGCCCAAGAGTTAGAACCAGAACATCCTCCCAATCCAGTTTCTGCGTGCGAATCTTTTCTTGTTCGTAAAGTTTTTGAACCTCAAGATTCTTTTGAAAAGAGAGCCCGGCAACCTTCGGTCTTGACTCCGCAAGGTTGGAATACTCATCCATCGAAAGCATGGAGTACTTGCGCCACTCAATCTCACTTGCCATATCCCTTAAAGCTGCATTGTCCAAATTGATAGACAAGGACTTGGCAGCAATTCCAATCAGTTTTGCTTTGGACTCTAAAATCGACGGAGCTGGAACTCCAACCAGCTGAGGCCAAAAGTATTCCAGTTGCGATAGCGCTGCAGCGTGGAAGGTCCTAACCGAAACTGCGCCAACGCCAAGAGCTCGAAGTCTGGAGCGAAGTTCCCCGGCCGCACGGTTGGTATAAGTAAGTGCAAGCACGCGATTAGCCGCAAAATGTCCGGTAGCTATTCCGTAAGCAATCCGATGTGTGACAGTTCTGGTCTTTCCAGTTCCTGCTCCGGCAAGAATGCAGGTTGGCCCAACCAGAGCTTGGGCAGCGACTTGCTGCTTTGGGTCCAATCCGGCAAGAATGCTCTCGGCGTTAGCGTTTGCCATCAGCCGCATTTTCGGTTGCCGAGACAAGTTTTTTACCTAACCAAAGCTCAATCATCGCGCGCGAGATAGTTGCACGCCCTGGAAGCAATAGATCTTTTGCCTCTGCAGCAAGTTCATCGCGACTAAACCACCGGAGCTTTGAAATTTCTTCGCCGTCGGGTCGAAGTGACTGGGAGGAATTAGCTCTTGCGCTAAAGCCAAGCATCAAAGAGGCAGGGTATGGCCAGGCCTGCGAGTAGGTGTAGCTGGCATCGAATACATCTAGGCCCGACTCTTCTTTCATTTCTCGGACAACTGCCGCTTCTAGTGACTCTCCAGGCTCAACAAAGCCAGCAAGAATTGACCACCGATTTTCTTCCCAGATTCCTTGAGAACCAAGCAGTATTCGATCATTTTCATCGAGGATCGAAACAATTATCGCTGGGTCGGTTCTTGGAAATAGTTCAAGGGCATCTAATTGGCATTTTCTTACCCATCCACCTTGTTCAATTATTGTGGGGTTTCCGCAGCGCGGACAATGAGTGTGGCTCTGGTGCCAGTTAGCTAAGGCAAGGGCTTGGGTGAAAATTCCCGCATCAAGATCAGATAGCCCCGCACCGCTTGCTCGAAGTGAAATCCACCGCTTCACATCAGGTTCAATTGCATCAGCTTGAGCTTGATCAATCACTACAAGGCAGATGCCAGAACCGGCAGGACAAAAAGCACTCGCCTGGAGAGTTTTTCCAAGGTAAACCACAACTTCCGAAGAAGGAGCATTCGAGAAAGGAACTAGTGCAAGCGCTGCGTCTTGACCGAGTAAGACTTTGCCCTGGGACATAAGCAAAGCCATTGAGCTTGACTGGCTTCTAAGAACAGTAAAGAGGTCTGGACTGGCACGCAATAAGTAGTCTCTGTCCAGCGCTTGGCGAGCAAGTGGTGGCAGCTGATTCTGGATCACTTTATCCCTCGCGTGGCGAAACTGAATAGATCGGACAACATTGTCTAACCTTAAAATATGGCTAGATCTCCCTTGATTTTAGCGGCCCTAGCGAAGGACGCCGTTCCTCAGTTTGACTTCGCTCAGGTAAAGAACCTTGATGGTGGATCCTCTGGAGCTTTCGACGCTGCCCTGCTAACAGCCAAAAGCGGAGAGCACTTCGTGGTTCGCATGGCAAATAATGCCAGCGCCGGAACCGAACTAGAAGCCGAGATTCGCGCCATCAAAACTTTCACTCCCGTTGTTCGCCTAAAACTGCCATTTGAACTAAGTGAGCTGGTTGGCGATACCCAGGATTCCGAGGGTGCTCGCGCCATGGTGTTTAACTTCGTATACGGAAACCCAATTGAAATCAGTCGCGTGGAACCACTGGCTGAACTAACCCTCAGCATCGCTACCTCAATTGCCGCCATTCACAAACTCCCCGTTGAGCTAGTCCAGAACGCTGGCTTTCCAGAACTCGACCCGGCATCAAACCTTAAGTACCGAGTTTCTGAACTAGACCGCTCAGCTCAAACGGGAAAAGTACCTCCGATTCTGCTCAACCGCTGGGAACAGGCGCTGGAAGATACCAGCCTGTTCCGCTACCAGCCAACTGTTATCCACGGCAGCCTAAATGGCCAAAGTGTTTTAGAACTTGATGGAAAAGTCTCTGGAGTGCTTCACTGGTCAGGACTTAGAATTGCAGACCCTGCTGAAGACCTCTCATGGATTCTCGGAGGAGCGGCACCTGAACTTTCTCGAAACCTTATGGCTCGCTACTTTGAAGCAAGACCTGGAGCCGACAGTAACATCTGGCCGCGCGCGCTTCTATACAGCGAACTCGAGCTCGCAAGATGGCTGTTGCACGGCTATTCAACCGGAAACCAAGAAGTTATCGAAGATGCCGTTGGCATGCTATTGGTTCTTACCGAAGAAGTCGAAACCGGCAAAGCCGAGCGCCTTCACGCAGCTCCATTGGCAACTTCAATTGCCCTAGCCAAATTGGCTTCTGAACCTGCCGCGCCGGCAATCAAAAACAACGAGCTGTTCTAAACAAACAGCCCCTCCCACATCTTCAATAGTTTTTCAGGCCCAGGAACTTTCTCTGGCCGAAGTTCAATGTTGTCGCCGATGAAGTAGAAGCAGACATCAATTTTATCTATGGGGATGTTCCTAAGCTCTGAGTAAGCAAACCGGTACAGAGCAAGCTGAAGAATCATCTGTTGCTCGGTGTCTTTGTCCTTTGGTGCTGCACCGGTTTTCCAATCAACAATTTCGAACCTATCCCCTGCCTGGAAAACTGCATCCAGCTTGCAAACAAAGGTATTTTGGCCCCGTGTGAGATTGATCTCAATCTCGACATCTTTCGGTGTCTGATTGTGGAACCTTGAGTTCTTGAATATCTCGGTGAGCTGTCCTATCTCATCTGGAGCATCGTCAACCTCAGAGATTATGAAATCCTCAACCCAGGAATGGAAGGCCGTTCCCAGCTTTGTAGCGCGATACGGCTCGGTGGGAACCGGTCTTAGATACCTGGCCGCTTGATCCGGGAGATTGTTTATGAACTCTTTGAATTTGGAAGCTGGAATTCGAACTGGAAGATCCACTTGGCCTAGTCTCTGCAACCGGTCATCTTGCTCTTTTAGCAACATATCTATCTCTTGATGAATGTCTGCGCTTTTTAGATCTTCTGCTCTGATGTGTGGAAGCTTCGCCGAAGCCTGATCAACTTGCAACGCAGAGTCTGCAACCACTTTCGCGTGCAGGACACCTATTGGTTCCAGCGGCCAATTCTTTTCTCGAGGTGCTAAATCAAGTGGGTTCTCCGCTGAGAGTAGATCAGGAAACTGATAACTACCCTCAGCCAACTCAGTTATAAAGCGAGATGGCTTTCTTGAACCAGAGTTAGCAGGCTTCCAATAGGAACCAGAAAGAAGTAGGGCTTCTCTAGTTCGAGTGATTGCAACATAAATGAGTCTGAATTCTTCCCGAAGCTGATGCTCTTTGTTATCCGCCTTGAATTGATCGGCAGTAGCTTTGAGCTCCGTCTGAATAGTTGCACTTTCAAAATTGAATACTGGAAGAGAAGCGGCATCACCTCGTAACGGATACGGAAGCTCAGCTCCTGAGAGCCAGCCCGAAACCGATCTTGGCTTGGAAGGAAAATCGTCTTCGACCAGATTTGGGATGGCAACAAAGTCCCATTCGAGACCTTTAGCTGCGTGAATTGTGAGCACTTGAACTACACCAGCTCCTGGAGTGACCCTTGGAATTTCAAAACGCTCTTTCTTGATTGCGTATTCCAGCCAATTCAAGAACTGACTCAGAAGGCCACTTGCCGAACCAGATCCAAACCCAGAGACGATCTCATAGAAAGACTGCAACTGGGCTAATGGGTTGGCAAGCTTGGGATTGGCTCGAAGCTCAATATCTAGCCACAGCTCTTCAGCACAAAGCCGAACGAAATCCGTCAACGGTAAGGCTGTTGCCGAGCGCAGGTTTTGAAACAGTGTTGCGGCTTCTTGTAAGCGCCTTAGTGATTCGTCTGAGAACTCTTTGAGAAGTTCAAGCTTTGGATTGAGAACCAAATCAAGTGCTTCAACAATCGTGATCTCTTCACGGAAGACTCCCTCTTGTCTTGGGCCAGAGAGTTTTTTGGCCATTACGAAAAGCCGGTCGATGTCCTTTATTCCGATGCGCCACCTGGCTCCAGTAAGTAGTCGAATCAGCTCACTGCCGGAATCGGCGCGCTGCACCACCTTGAGAGCACAAACCAAATCAACAATCTCGGGCAGCTCGAGTAGTCCCCCAAGACCGACAACCTCTACTTCGATCCCCTGAGCTTGTAGCTTCTCAACAAATAACGCCATAGAAGATCTCTTGCGCATCAAAACCGCGCACTTCTTACCCGCCGCCACCGCAGGCTTCAACCAGCTAGCAACAACTGTTGCTTCATTATCAATGGTTTGCTCGAAGGCAAATTCAGTAATGCCCTCGATGGCATCTGGTTTAGCAACCAGCCTTACCGGAAGCACATGTTCAGCCGTGCCTGACGAAACTTCAAAACTTGCAGGTTCTTGCAAAGGAAGAGAAATACGGTTCGCCATCTCAAGCACCTTTATTGGGTTGCGCCAGCTGGTTTGAAGCGAGAAGTGCCTAACGCTTCCAAAATCCAGACCGAAATGATCTAGGTTAGACGAGCTTGCTCCACGCCAGCCATAGATTGACTGATTTGGATCTCCAACTGCAAAAACGGAACTGTTTGCAAACAGCGTCGACAAAAGTTTGGTTTGCAAAACGGAAGTGTCCTGGTACTCATCCAACAAAACAGCTGTGTAGTTCTCCCTGATTACCATCGCTGAATCGGCATTTTCAGAAACTGCCTTGTATGCGAGGGCGACTTGATCGGAGTAGTCCACTAGGCAGCGGCGCTTTTTCTCCTGCTGAAATCCTTCCGCAAGTTCGGCAATCAACGGTGTTGGCTTCAGACCCTCAACTAGTTCTTCAATATATGCAAATCGAGAGTCAACGGCCTGACCGGCTTTTTTGGGGAGCTGTCCGATGTGATTGGCAGCAGCCTCAATCACGTTTCTCACTGATTCCGCGTCAGACCCGTTATCGCTCAGCGCTTGAGAAAGCTCAAGCACCTTCTGAACTAGAGTGTCAAGATTTAGCTCTAGATCGCTAAGGCTTCCCGAAACATCCGAACCGTATCGAACACACACCTCTCGAGCTAGCTGAAAGCCTGCCGCTTCGCTGAGCAGCGTCGATTCACTCTCGTAGCCCAGTGATAAACAGTTATCTCTAAAGATCTGGTTCGAGAAGGCGTTATAGGTGGAAATAGTTGGAGCAACGAATTCATAGTCCAAATTCTCGGGCCAGTAGCTTGTCTCACGAAGCTTTAGCAGTGCTTCGAAGATTCTCTTGGATAACTCAGTAGCAGCTTTTCTAGTGAAGGTAAGTCCAAGAATCTGCTCGGGACGGGCAAGTCCATTGGCCACTAACCAAAGAACCCGAACTGCCAATAACTCTGTCTTGCCGCTTCCCGCACCCGCAACCACCAAAGCGGGCGAGTCAAGTGGTGCATTTTCAATGGCTTCAATCTTTTCTGGAGCTAATTCGAAATCCTTGATGACTTTGAAAATCTCTGCTGCTGAGTATCTAGCCGACATAGCTCACCGCCGGAGTTAGGTGCAGCGAGCAAGAGCCATAGGAACGCTCAGATTCACAATGATTGGAAAGTTGCGCAACAAAAATCGAGCGAGACATTCCCTCTGATGAATCCAGCAGCAATTTTTTGAATCTGGCAGATTCTTGATTGTCCATAGCGGGTTGCTTTCGCTCCCGGAACTTGGCACCGCCAACAATTAGTAGCTTTGCCCCCGCTAGCTGCTGCGGGCTAATTGATTCAATATCTTGGAATCCACCCTCCAAAACTGCCATTTGATAAAGCGCAAGTTGCGGGTTCACCGAAGTCTCCGCTGCGGTGGCAGCTAGCTTGCCGGTCTTTAGATCAACAATCACAATATTGCCATCGGCAAGCTGCTCTATTCGGTCAACTTGTCCCCTGACCTGGATGTTGCCCAATTCAAAATTGAAGTTTTGCTCCTTTGCTAAAACTCTTCCGCCGGCAGATTCGAACTGCCTTAGATAATCAGCGAGATTAGAAAGCATTCGTGCTGCTTTACGCTTGCCTAACTGCTCGAGCCAGTCCGCTTCGAATTCAAGAGAATTCCACCGAGATAGCTTTAGCTTTTCAAGCTCCGCAAGATCCGAAGACTCGGAAACTTCTAGCACCTCGTGAATCAGGGAACCAAGCGACGCTTGAAAAGAGCCCGCAGATCCACCGTGGGTTTGTATAAACCAATGAAGTGGACAGGTCAAAAAATTATCCAACTGCGAAGGTCGAATCTGGAGCTTTTCGTTGTCTAACTCAGTAAGCGGTTCGGTAGTTGAAACCGGAAGCAGTCCATACCAACTCTGAGGCGATGCCCCCGGAACTCCAGCTGCTGCTAATCGAGCAAGGCCGAGGGCGGCTTGAGCTTGATTGGGGTTTTTATCTGAGCCAAGTTCTCGACGAAGCTCCCCAACAATTGATCGAAGTGTGTAGGTCTTTGACGACTTAGATTCGGTTGGCGGGTAGCTACCGTGAACTAGCGGAAGAAACTGGGAAAGCTGTTCTTCTTCCTTTTCGGTTGCACTCATGATCAATCGCTGACCACATGCTCCAGCGGCTTTATTGAGCATCCGAAGTTCCCCTGGAAGCTCGGAGCGCTTTAGCTCACGTGCTTGGGTTATCTCTCCTGCAACCAAGGCATCTAGCATATTTGCCCCCAGCAATGATGAGCGCGGCTTAAGATTTGGCCACACGCCTTCACTAAGACCGGGAATCACCACAGTGTCAAAGCGCTTGCCGATAAGTCCTGAGGGAGTAAGAAGTAGCACCTGTTCACCGGATCGATTGTTCAACGCCAGCGAATCCTCAGGAATTTCTCGCTCTAACTGATCTTCAATAAATTCAACTGCTTGAGAAGTTGGGTTTCGTTCTGAGAATCTAGCGGCGGCTGCAAACAGCGAAAGAATCGAATCCAGGTTTCTGCCAGCCTGATTGGCTATTTCAGATACCCCGCGAGATAACACAACCCAGCGATTTAGCACTCCCGTTTCTGAAACCAGATTCCAAAGCACAGCCTCGGCGGTTGTGCCTGGGTCGGAAGCCAAAGCTTTGGTTTCTTGGATGAGGCGAACAATCTTTTCGGCAGCGCGTGCTTCTGGGCTTCGAACCAAAGATAAAGAGTTTGGATTAGCAAAGGCATCAATCAGTAGCTGATCTGATGTGCCTTCATAATCTTCCACCTGCTTTCGAAGCGAACGCTTGAGCCTCAAGATGCCAAGCTGATCCAAACCTCCAAGTTCAGAAGTTAATATCTCAACTGCCATGTCGACGTCTACCGGGGCATCGCTCAAACAAAATCGGGCAAGCCGAAGTAGCTGACCGGATGAATGATCGTCGCGAAGCGAGTTGGCGGAGCCAATAATCTGCACAGGTACTGACTCCGCACTCAGTGCAAGCGCAAGTTTTTCAAGCGCTGGTCTGCTTCTTGCAACAACGGCCATTTCGGACCAGGGCACTTCATCAAATAAGTGTCTTTGTCGAAGCTGCCCGGCAACAAAGGAAAGCTCCTCACTTTCAGAGCGGAACACTCGAACCTGCAGGCCCTCCCCGACAGATAAAACCTCAGCTGGAGGATTAAGTCCTTTTCTCTGACGCCCAGCGCGGGCAGTATCAATCGAGGCGCTGATTTTGGAAAGCGCTGCAGAAATCTCTGGGGCGCGAACGGCGTGAGTGGGTTCGAGAAATATCGGCTCTACAGCTTGGCCCACTCGAGCCGCGATCCGCTCTGCCAGTTGCGTCATAGCCTTTGGGTTGGCAACCCTAAAACCAAGGGTTGCAACATCCGGGTCGCCAATCAGTGTCACCCCGGCATCAAAACGGGTGAGTTGAAACAGAAACTCGGAAGCGGCCGGGGTTAGCTCCTGAGCGTCGTCAACCAAAATTGCTTTCAGGTTTGCAATTTCTAAAGGAAACCCATCTTCAGATTCAAGTAGTTTTGCAGCGCTCCTAAGCAAAGACGCCGAATCGTAGCGAGGTCTATTGCTCTGATTGAGTTTTTCTAAGTAGATCTCGTAGCACTTAGCCGAAGCAATCCACTGAGTAAGCCCCTGGGCTTTGCCCAGCTCTGTGAGCTGACTAGGGGAAATACCGTGCTCCAAGCAAGCTGCAATTAGATCTCTGAGCTCAGTTCGAAAACCAGTCAGGGACCTAACGGTGGAATCAAGATTCTTGGGCCACGAACTGGAATCAATTTCTGCTAGCACTTGCTTGAGCACTTGGTCTTGCTCGCTACCGCTAACTAGCACAGGAGCTTTCTTGCCTTCACGTTTTGCCTTGGAAGAAAGAATTGAAAAGGCGAAGCTAGTCAGGGTTTTGGCAAGTGGGCCAGCACTTGCCCCTTGATACTCAAGTGCTAACTGATCGCGAAGAGTATTTGCCGATTCACGAGTTGCTGCAATAACAACAATTTGATCTAGCAAGCAATCTGTAGCAACAAGTTTTAGGAAGCGAGCGACCAAGGCTGTAGTTTTGCCAGATCCTGGAGAGCCAAAAACTGGGACAATTGCCGAGGCTGAAAGATCCCGCACTTTTTGCTGAAGCGGCGCCAGCTCAAGAGTATTGACCGAGGCAAAGCGTGTCTTGAGCACAAATTGCACAGCGGTCATTTACCCAAGATACTAAAGCCCTCTGACAGCTGGTTCAAAGCCTTCTGAAATGGCCGTAATCTAGTAGCAGAAAGGTTGGTCATGGATATCAGAATCGGCATCAAGCACTCAGCTCGCGAGCTAAGTTTCGACACATCGGAGTCAGCTGCAGCAGTTGAGAAGAAGGTTGCCGAGGCAATCGAGTCCAACTCCAAACTGATTAACTTGACCGACTCAAAAGGTAACGTCTTTTTGGTTCCAACCGAAGCACTTGCCTATCTAGAGATTGGTGCAGAGGAAGCTAGAAGGGTTGGGTTCATCGCCTAATGGAATTTCTATTCATTGTTTTTTACGCTGCAATTCTTGGTCTTGTGGCCCCATACGTTCAAATCGGCTCTGACCGATATGGTTCGTTTGTACCACCAGCAATTGGACTCGCAAGCGGATCGGTACTTTGGATTTTACTGACCTGGCTGGGCTTTGGCTACACCGACGGCTGGATCTGGTCGATAGTGATGCTGGGGATGCCGGTAGCTATGTTCTTTGGAGCAAAGGCGCTGGAAAACCAGCGCAAAAAATTAGACGAGCAAGCACTAGCTGCTACGCGGTAAGACCTACGGCATCCATTCGAAGCGAGTGAGCTGCGATCATTTCGGTCACTAGCGGCTCAATCTTTGAGTAAGACTCTAAATTTACCTTCCGCTCCTGTTCAAGAGTCAACTTGGAGTTTTTATCAACTCCGGCAAGCTTGCGGTTATCAAATGCTGCCCGTACCTCTAGCAGAACATCGCCCATCAGGCGTCTTCCCCAGAGCGCTAGTCGAGATTCGAGTTGTGGGTTTCCGTCCATGCCTTCAACCAGCACCTTCTTGGCGAATTTTTCGAAGGTCTTATCTGTTAACGCTTTCTCAACTGCTTCGCGCAATTGTTTATTTAGCCCCGCTGCAAGGCGTCTATAGAAATCATCCAGCAATCCCGAAACCAGGTAGATCTTGATTACCGACTCATACCAGTCAATGCCGGCTGTTCTGGAGTGAAAAGTGTCAACGCGCTCGGTGAATGGATCCATCGAATCGGTGACATCAAAACCCAAACCAACCAGCGTTTTTGAAATCGTGCGGTACTTCTCAAAACTCTTAGCGGCAGCTTCTGATAGCTCGGCTTTGTATTGGGTGGTTGGTGAATACTTGAGCTCATTGGTGAGAATTTCAAAGTTTGAAAGCAAGAGATAAGCCAATTGACCTAGGTAAACCTTAGGTTCTGGAGTGTATGGCTTGAGATTTACCTTGCCCTGGTTGCGACCTGATTTTTCTTCGCGATCAGGAAGAATAAGCTTGCCGACCTTTTTGCGAAACGCCTTCAGCCACTCGAACATTCTTCAAGCATATAGGGCTTTGCACAGGGGCAAGTAGAGTAGGAAGAGCATATATAGGAGCATTTTGACTTTCAAAGATCTAGGTATCGACAGCGATATAACCGAGGCTCTAGAAGCCCGAGGAATTAGCAGCCCATTTCCAATTCAGGAGCAGGCCATCCCGCTTGCCCTAACCGGACAAGACATCATCGGGCAGGCTAAAACCGGAACCGGAAAGACGCTTGGATTTGGTCTACCTCTTATTCAAAGCCTTGGTAAAGATCCGTCTCACGGCGCAAAAGCGTTGGTAGTTGTTCCAACCAGAGAGCTGGCCATCCAGGTTGCAGAAGATCTAAAGCTTGCCTGCAGTAATCGCTCAACAACAGTTGCTGCAATTTATGGCGGCAAAGCCTACGAAGGTCAAGTTGCCGAAATTGACGCTGGAGCGCAAATCATAGTTGGAACCCCAGGGAGACTAATTGATCTTTCAAAGCAGAAAAAGCTAGATCTAACAAACATTCAGTTCATGGTGCTCGACGAAGCCGACGAAATGCTAGATCTTGGATTTCTACCAGACGTTGAGAGACTCTTTGCCTACACACCTGAAAATCGCCAGACCATGTTGTTCTCAGCCACCATGCCAGGAGCAATTGTCTCGTTGGCAAGAAAGTACCAAAACAAGCCAGTTCACATCCGCGTTAACGATCCTGACGAAGGACTAACCAAAGCCGACATCAAGCAGTTCGTTTACAGGGCGCACTCCCTCGACAAAGACGAAGTTGTTGGCCGTATTCTGCAAGCCGAAGGACGAGGCAAGACAATTATCTTTTGCCGCACCAAGCGTCAGGCGGCCAAGTTATCCGATGAGCTAATCGACCGCGGCTTTAACGCAAGCGCGCTTCACGGGGACATGTCTCAAGAAGCCAGAGAAAAATCAATGATTGCCTTCCGCACTGGCAAAAAAGACATCCTGGTGGCAACGGAAGTTGCAGCTCGAGGCATTGACGTTGATGATGTGACTCACGTAATCAACTACTCGGTTCCAGAAGATGAGAAGGCTTACCTTCACCGCGTTGGAAGAACTGGCCGCGCCGGAAGACTAGGTACCGCTGTCACATTCGTGGATTGGGAAGATCTAGCTCGTTGGACACACATCAATAACGAGCTTTCTTTCGGTCAGCCAGACCCGATGGAAACGTACTCGAGCTCCGAACACCTTTTTGCTGACCTGATAATCCCGACTGGAACCAAAGGAAGAATTAGGGCTTCAACAAGAGTCGAAGGGGCCAAGCCGACCGGTGACCGCGGAGGTAGACCTGGACAAAAGCGCTCTGCTCCAAGAAGTGGATCAGCAAGACCAAAATCCGATTCCAAGGACAACAAGCAAGCTGCTGGGTCAGAAGTGAGATCAGAATCTCGTCCACCTAGAAGCTCAAACACTAGAAACCGCACCCGCGGTGGAAAAAGCTAAAGCGAAGGCTTAGTTCCAGTTCCAAGTGCAACGATGCGATCAAGCATTTGCTTAGAAGTTGTATTCTCACCCAATTGATTCGGCTTTCCGGACACCCCGTGATAATCGCTGGAACCTGTGACAACAAGATCGTGCTTAGCTGCTAATTCGAGCAGCCACTCTCGGGCAGTTTCTGGAACGTCACGGTGGTATACCTCAACACCTTGCAAACCCGTTGCAATCATTTCCTCGAAGTGAGCCATCGGCAAATCTTCCGGGTCGATATCTGGTCCTACGCCCTTTAGTGGATGCGCAATCACGGGAACTCCCCCGGATGCACGAATCAGACCAATTGCTTCAAGGGTTGAAACTGTGGAGTGAGAAACGTAGTACGGCCCATCCGTAGAAAGATAGTAGTCAAAGGCAGCGCTTCTATCGGGAACCAATCCCATAGTCACCAGAGTGTCAGCGATGGCAGGGCGACCGATGGTCGCACCCTTATCTAGGTGATCTAAAACCATTTCCCAAGTAATCGGAATCTGCTCTGCAAGTTTTTCAACTATCGCCCTACCTCTTGCTTCTCGGGTTTCAACAGTGTTGCCCAAAACAATTTCGAGGGCTTTGTGGTCTGGGTCTGGAAGATATGCCAACAGATGAACCGAGATACGTATAGTTTTACCAAATCGCTCAATGTCGGAAACAGAAGTCACTTCAATTCCAGGAACGAATCCAAGCCCAAGCTCAAAAGCTTTACCTCGAGCTTCATCCCAGCCAGAAACGGTGTCGTGGTCAGTCAAGGCAATCACATCAAGTCCTGCCTTGGCAGCGTTTAGAATCAAGTCGCTCGGAGAATCAAGCCCATCGGAGCGGGTTGAGTGAGTGTGTAGGTCTATCTTGACCATAAGTTATTGCCCTTATCTTGTTATTCCTAGACTACGCAAAACAAAATTCTCTGCAGGCAATGACACAATGGAGAGATGAATCAGGGCGAAAATCCAGACAAGGGTGCAACTAGATCTCGCACGCCCCACAGCAAAGAGTTCCTCGACTACATCTCGAGTGGCTGGGCCGACAAAGCTCCCGCCAAAGTAGCAACCGATAAAGTTGCCTCCTTTGCCAAGAAAAGACGCCGGGCTGTAGCCACTGCATTTCCAGGCAGAGTTCTTGTGATTGAAGCGGGAGCTCCAAAGACTAGATCTAACGACACCGAGTATCGCTACCGTCCACACGCAGCTTTTGCGCATCTCACCGGTTGGGGCTCAAGAACGGTCGCAGATTCGGTTCTGGTAATTGATGCGAAACAAAACCAGGACATTCTTTTCCTTCGACCAACCGCCGGCAAAGGTTCTGATGAGTTCTTTGCAAATAGTGCCATTGGCGAGTTCTGGGTTGGAGCTAGACCGACGCTGGAAGAAATCGAGAAGCTACTGGAGATTGAAACAAGAGATCTTGCTGAACTTGATGCTTTTCTAAGTGGCGTAGACAAACTAGATCTTGAAAATAAAGAACTTGCCCAGTTTGTATCTGAGCTTCGATTAGTCAAGGACTCCTACGAGATTGAACAGATGCGAATTGCGGTTGCCGCAAGCGTTTCGGGTTTTGAAGATATTGTGCGGGTGCTACCAAAATCTGTCGGCATCCCTAAAGGCGAACGAGTAATCGAAACTGCTTTTTTTGCTAGAGCAAGACAAGAAGGAAACGATCTTGGTTATGACACCATTGCCGCCGCTGGCAAAAATGCCTGCGTGCTGCACTGGATCTCTAATGACGGAGAAGTGAAGCAGGGCGAGCTGGTACTAGTTGATGCCGGTGTGGAGCTCGATTCGCTTTACACAGCCGATATCACAAGGACTCTTCCAGTCTCTAGCAAATTTACGCAGGCCCAAAAGAAGATTTACTTAGCAGTTCTAGAAGCCGCAGATGCGGCCTTCGCAGTTGCCAAGCCAGGAATTAAGTTCCGCGAGATTCACGAAGCCGCAATGAAGGTAATCGCTCAGAAAGCTGCCGACTGGGGAATTCTTCCGGTTAGCGCCGAAGAATCCTTGGAGCAGAGCAAGCAGTTTCACCGCCGGTGGATGGTGCACGGCACCAGCCACCACCTAGGAATCGACGTACACGACTGCGCTCAGGCCAGAAAAGAAATGTACTTAGACGCCGAGCTAAAAGAAGGAATGGTTTTCACAATCGAACCTGGTCTTTACTTCCACGCCGATGATCTGCTAGCGCCGGAGGAATTCCGCGGCATTGGAATCCGAATTGAAGACGATGTACTGGTGACAGCTACCGGTGTTGAGAATCTCTCGCGGGCTCTGCCTAGAGGCCCGGACGAAATTGAAGCCTGGATGGGAAAACTTAGCTAGTTTTTTTAGCTGGTTTTGCAGGCTTTGCCGCCGCAACTGCCTTTTTCGCAAGTTGAAGCTGCTCTTTGGGAACTACAACCTCATACTTTTTCGCAACCACCATTTGGCCTGAGATAAAGCCACGACGGTTTTTTGTCAGGCTAAAGCGAATGACATTTATAAGCATGCCAATCCCCGCTCCGATAACAACACCGGCTGTGACATTAGTTAGCAGGACAGCTTCTGCTCCGGTTCCGCTTGCGCCAAAGATTAGACCAAAAAACATTCCAAGCCAGGATCCAGTTAGTGCTCCGGAAAGTGCCACGCGACCGTAGCCAAGTTTTCCCTTGATGGATTCAACGCTCTTTAGATCGGTTCCGATAATGGAAACCAGCCTTGCAGGAAAATCATGTTCGATCATCGACTCAACATATGAAACGGCAAGCTTGTAATCGGCGAAAGTAGCTAAGGTTTGACCCTCTGGGATACTGGCAGCGTTTTGCTTTGGACTCATAACGCTCATTCTCTCACGAAAGCGCCAGCCCTTAGAGTTGAGGGGTGCAAGAAGCCATCCTCGAAGCCCTATCTTCGGTCATCGACCCTGAGCTGCGCATTCCCCTCACCGAACTAGACATGGTCGGAGAAATATCGATCACCCCAGATGGCATAGCTGATGTTGAGATCAAACTAACCATTACTGGATGCCCAGCGGCTAGAAGAATCGAGTCAGAGTCAAAGCAAGCCGTTGAATCGGTTGCTGGTGTTAGCTCGGCAAATATCAGACTCACTGTCATGAGCCCAGCGGAGCGCGATACGCTAAAGGCCAAGCTTCGTGGCGGAAAGCCCCTGAAGCACAACCCCTTCGACAAAGACACTCTGACAAACATCTTTCTAATTGGCTCCGGCAAAGGCGGTGTTGGTAAATCAACCATCACTGCTAACCTCGCAGTTTGCCTGGCAGCTCAGGGTTTTCGCGTTGGATTAATTGACGCCGACATCTATGGATTTTCGATTCCTGGCCAACTTGGCATCACCGACAAACCCACCAGAGTAGATGAACTGATTTTGCCTCCGGTTGCATTTGGTGTGAAGGTGATTTCTATTGGAATGTTTATAGAAGGTAACACCCCTGTTGCCTGGCGTGGGCCCATGCTGCATCGAGCAATCGAGCAGTTCCTATCCGATGTCTTCTGGGCCGATCTAGATATCTTGCTGGTGGATCTTCCACCAGGAACTGGAGATATTGCAATCACACTCGGCCAGCTTCTTCCGACCGCTAAGACCATCGTTGTCACAACACCGCAGATTTCAGCAAGTGAAGTTGCGGAGCGAAGCGGCGCAGTAGGTCTTCAAACCGGGCAAGCAATCTTCGGTGTAATCGAAAACATGAGCTATCTAGAAACTAACGGCACTCGAATGGAACTTTTCGGATCCGGTGGCGGGGAGCTAGTTGCCAAACACCTATCTGAACTCTCAGGCACCAAAGTTCCCCTTTTGGGCCAGATCCCAATTTCTGTCCCGCTTCGCGAGGGCTCCGACACAGGCAATCCCCTACTTGGCCAACGAGGCAACGACTTAGCTGCCAAAGCCATTGAGCAAATCGCCCAAACCATAGCAGGTGCTGGCCGAAACTTAGCTGGCAGAAGGCTTCCGCTTTCAACAAGTTAGAAGATGCTTCGTAGACTTATTGGCATGAGCGAATACAGCATCCCGACCCTCTTGGCGCACCTTCCTGAATCCTCTGATCAGGTGAGGATTGTTAACCCTTCCACGGGCCAAAAAATCTATGACCTTGCCCAACTATCTGTTGCCCAGGTCGCAAAGGCTGTAGCAGAGGCAAGACTTACTCAGCCAGAGTGGGCAAAGACTTCAGTCAAGGAAAGATCAAGAGCCCTATTCCGCCTGCACGATCTGATGCTGAAAAACCAAGACAACTTGATGGATCTACTCCAGCTAGAAACCGGTAAGTCTAGAGCTCACGCCTTTGAAGAACTTGCTGGCTCACTTGGATCAGCAAGATACTTTGCAAAGATTGCTCCAAAAACGCTAAAAACTCAAAGAACAATTGCCGGAGTTCCGCTGCTTACCGAGTCGTACGTTATGTATTCACCGGTTGGCGTTGTTGGAGTGATTACTCCTTGGAACTACCCGCTAGCGCTTCAGATGCTAGACATCTTGCCTGCTCTTGCAGCCGGAAATGCTGTAGTTCAAAAAGCGGATAACCAGACCGCTCTGGTTTCTTTATATGCTCGTCAGCTAGCAGTTGAGTCAGGAATTTCGGAGTCGGCTTGGACGATTGTGGTCGGAGATGGGGCAACCGTCGGCAACGCAATTACCGACTCAGTGGACTACGTGGCATTTACCGGATCCACCAACACCGGACGCTTGGTTGCCGAGCGAGCGGCAAAGCGTTTGATTGGATATTCGCTTGAACTTGGAGGAAAGAACCCGCTAATTGTTTTGCCAGGTGCGAAACTTGGCGATGCAGCCGAGAAGGTTATCGCAGGTGCCTTTGGAAACTCCGGTCAGCTTTGTGTTTCAATTGAACGCGTCTATGTTCCAAACAACATCAAGGCAGCATTTGAAAAGGAACTCGCGGAGCGAGTGACCTCAATGACCGTTGGCAAAAGCAACGACTTCGCGATGGATATGGGAACTCTCACCGGCATCAATCAGCTAACTCGGGTGCAGGACTTTGTTTCTGATGCAGTTGGCAAGGGAGCAAAAGTTCTAGCTGGTGCTAAATCCCTTCCTGAGCTTGGTCCATACTTCTACGCACCAACTGTCTTGACTGATATCACCGAGGATATGCGTCTTGCTCGCCAGGAAGTCTTTGGTCCTCTAATTGCGGTAGTTGGCTACAACAGCATCGATCAGGCAGTAGAGCTTGCCAACGACACCGAGTATGGATTGAATGCATCGGTTGTGGGGCCAACAAAGTTGGCCAAAGAAGTTGCGGGACGAATCATGGCTGGATCTGTGAATGTGAATGAAGGCTTTAGGGCCTCAATGGCTTCTCTTGATTCACCGATGGGTGGCATGAAGCAGTCCGGTGTTGGCAGAAGAAACGGCAAGTACGGAATCTTGCGCTTTACCGAGGCTCGAACTGTTGGTGTTTCAACTGGGTTATTGAAGTTCCCATCTCGCGCTAGGCAGTACAACGCTATGGCGCCTCTAATGAACGCCCTAGCAAAGGTGATGAAAAAGCTCTAGGTAGATTCTGAGTCAAAGGGAGCATTTTCTCCCTTGGCAAGTCTGGGCTGCACCTGAGTCACCGGTTTGTTTAGCGCTGCAACTGGATTCACTGGTTCAGTTTCATTAAGTGCTTCGCGAATGATTCTTCTTGGGTCGTACTGACGAGGATCAAGTTGTTTCCAGTTCACCTCTTCGCCAATCTCAGTTTGCAACTGACCCTTGGCACCCTCAGCCATACGCTTTACGAACTTCACGAATTTTGCTAATTGCTCGGCGTAATACGGGAGCTTGTCCGGCCCCAGCACAAAAATTGCTATCAACCCGAGGATTAATAGCTTTTCGCCTGAGATTCCGAACACCTACTTAGGTTACCTCCTAAGCTGCAGGGAATTTAGCCCGCTTGAGAATAGGCTTTGTGCTTGAGGAGAACTAACCAATGGTTGACAAGATATCGAGCTGGAAATTCACCGAAGACTTTGTCTCGGAGTCGCCCGCCATTATCGAGGCAAGAGCCCGTGCCGAAGAACTCGGAATTGAGTGCATAACCCCCAGTGCCGGTTCTCACCTAGCCGTTTTAGCTTCCGCGCTTGGAGCCAAAGCCATCGTGGAAGCTGGAACCGGAGCTGGAGTCTCGGCTTTGTGGATGCTCTCTGCTTCGGAAGATTCGGTTATCGCCACCATTGACTCCCAGCCGGAATTTCAGGTGGCTGCCAAGCTTGCCCTTAAAGACGCCAAGATCGCACCTGGAAGAACAAGAGTAATTTCCGGTATGGCCACCGAGGTCATGTCGAACATGGCCGATGCCGCCTACGACTTAGCCTTGCTGGATGCCGGCCGATCTGACTTAGAAGCACAGCTGAGCCAAGCATCGAGACTGCTTAGACCAGGAGGGGTGGTTGTCATAGCTCACGCGCTTTGGAGAGATCGGGTGCCAGATCCTGCCATGCGCGACGATGCCACGGTAATCTACCGTGATGTTTTGAGATTCTTTTCTTCTCAAGCGGACTTTGTCTCTGCCTTGTCTCCAGTTGGAGACGGCTTGCTAATTGCCAGCAAGCGAGTTACTTCCTCTTCTTGACGACACCTTCTAGAACCGAATGCAAGTTCTTCGCTTCTTCTTCGTTGACTGAAACCACAAGACGGCCTCCGCCTTCCAATGGAACACGCAAGATAATCAAGCCGCGTGGCTCTCTTTCTGCTTCCATTGGGCCATCACCAGTGCGTGGCTTCATCGCTGCCATAAAAAGTACTCCTTGGATAGCTGGGACTATTTCTCCCGAACCCCAAGTTTATCAAAGATTTGGAGCTAGAAAATTTCGTAAGCCCTCTTCACAGGCGTAGATCTGGCTAGCTGGCACGTTTTCGTCGTCCGCGTGGGCTTTGTTGGGGTCTCCTGGGCCATAGTTCACCGCTGGGATGCCCATTTGACTAAATCTGGCTACATCGGTCCAGCCGTACTTTGGATTGACAGGTGCTTTGACTGCCTGAACAAATGCCTGGGCTTCTGGTGAATTCATACCCGGTCTTGCCCCAGAGGCACTATCAACAACGCTGAATTGATTATCTGGAAACAAGGTTCGCAAATACAAAGTGGCATCCTCAACGCTTCTAGAAGGAGCAAACCGATAATTCAAGGTCACGGTGGCCTGATCTGGAATCACATTAGTTGCAATGCCGCCAGAAACCATCACTGCATTCAGGCTCTCTCTAAACACCATGCCGTCAACTTCGATTTCTTCTGGCACATAAGCATTCAAAATATTTAGCACCCCGCCGATTTTGTGAATGGCGTTCGAGCCCATCCAGGGTCTTGCCGAGTGGGCCTTGATACCCGAAAGCTCAATTTCAATACGCATAGTGCCATTGCAACCACCTTCGATGGTGGCCGCTGTTGGCTCACACAAAATGGCAAAGTTTCCATTGATCAGCTCCGGATGATTTCGAACCAGCCGGCCGAGGCCGTTTTTGGAAGCTTCAATTTCTTCCTGGTCATAAAACACCCAAACCACATCAAGTGCAGGTTCTGTGATTTCAGCGGCGAGTTTTAGCATTACGGCAATTCCCGCTTTCATATCCACACTGCCGCGACCCCAAATCACCTGCTCGCGCTCAAAGCTCGTCAGCTTGGAAGGCACGTTATCGGCCACCGGAACTGTGTCGATGTGGCCAGCGATAACAACCTGCTGTGGCCGACCCAGGCTAGTTTTGGCAACAATGGCGTTGCCGTCTCGGGTCAGACTCAAGTGAGATAGGGGCTTAAGTGCCTGCTCGATCGCATCGGCGATCTCGGCTTCATTTCCTGAAACGCTCTCGATGTCAATTAACGCGCGAGTCAGCTGCGCCACATCACCCAAGAGATTTAGTTTCATACTCGCCACAGGCAAGAGCCTAGCTTGTAATCTTGAGAGATGACTGATTTCACAAGCGCCTGGGGACATGGCCTAGCAACTTCTGATTTAAGAGGCAATGTTCTAGATGTCTGGTTTAGAGAGCCAAAACTTGGCCCCGCCCCAGTCACCGATGAACTCTGGGTTGTGCCAAGAGAACTCGATGCTCTTGTTGGTGAAGATAAGCGCCGCCTTGTAAATACTCATGTGGTTCGAACCGAATTAGATCTGACCCAGCCGGTATCTTCCGTGGAAGATGCTTATTTACGGCTGCACCTTTTATCGCACCTTCTGGTTACCCCAAACAGCATCAACCTCGAGGGCCTGATCGGCAAGTTGCCAATTGTTGCCTTTAGCTCAATTGGCGCAATTGCCCTAGAAGATCTCGATCAACTAAGACCCCAGCTGATTAAAGCCGGAGTAGTTATCCACGCAGTGGATAAGTTTCCAAGAATGCTCGACTATGTGACCCCGGCTAAGGTCCGCATAGCCGATGCCTCAAGGGTTCGACTAGGCGCTCACCTGTCCCCTGGAACAACGATTATGCACGAGGGTTTTGTGAACTTCAACGCTGGAACCCTAGGGGCTTCCATGGTTGAGGGACGAATCTCTCAAGGAGTAGTTGTCGGCGATGGCGCAGACATCGGCGGCGGAGCATCGATTATGGGAACTTTATCCGGTGGCGGAAAAGAAAAAATAACAATCGGTAAGCGTGCGCTGCTTGGAGCAAACTCTGGAATCGGCATCTCTATCGGAGATGACAGTGTTGTTGAAGCAGGACTTTATGTCACCGCAGGAACCAAGTTAACGTTTATAAGCGATGAAGGTGAGAAGTCCCTCAAAGCAATAGAGCTTTCGGGAGTTGCCAATCTCTTGTTTAGACGAAACTCGCTAACCGGACGAGTCGAGGCACTTTCTCGCTCCGGGGCTGGTGTAATCCTAAATAAGGATCTGCACCCCTAGTAGTTGCCGAATTCTTTTCTAGCAAATTCAATAAAGTGTGGGTTGTGAAGCGGTGCTCCCTTTTGGCGATTGGCGCGAATCAAATCAACTGCCTCATCGGTTGATAAACCATGCTTTTGCAAAATCAGCAAGGTAATCAAACCAGAGCGGTTCTCCCCTGCTGCGCAGCGAACCAGCAGCTTTGAACCCGACTGCCACTTTTTGTATCCCCAAAGCGCTAGATCCAAAACCCTTTGCCGATAATCTTCCCTGACACCATCGGCTAAATCATCCGGAAAACCAAAGCGCAGTTCTTCAACGCCGTAACCTGCAGGAAATGCCTTAGGAAACAAAGTGATGATGGCATCAAATGGACGGGGGTCATGATCGAACCCGCGCATCTTGTATTGCCTCGCCTCATCATCTATCCGTGTATCAAAGGGTGATCCCCCCATGAACAAACCAGGCAGTATCTCGTGAGAGTCGTCGTAAGGCGTTGGAATCATCGGCCAAGCCCTTCTGCTCCAGTGATTGAGTCCCAGCCGGTATCTGATACCGGCACCCCATCAAGTAAGACATCGTGTTCGGATTTAGCAACTACTTTTCCAATTGCCTTAAAGGAGATGGGCAAAGTGGCAGAGAGCGGGAAGGTTGCCAGCAAGCTGTGATCTTCTCCACCTTGCAGAACCCAACCCAGGGTTTGAACCCCAAGACTCTGGGCTGGAAGATCCAGCATTGCTTCGTATCCTGAAAGTAGCGAGCGATCAATTTCTATGCTCACATTTGACGCCTTTGAGATTCGACCTAGATCTCTGATCAAACCATCTGAAACATCAAGCATCGCTGTAGCTCCAGCAAGATTTGCCGCAACACCTTGGCTGATCGGTGGCTCAGGTCTTAGCTGCGCACCAACCCAGTCATCGTAAGAGCGAATCAAATCTTGCTGACCTGATTGCAAAAGTGTCAATCCGCAAGCAGCTTTCCCAAGCGGACCACAAACTGCCACCACATCCCCCACCTTGGCCCCTGATCGAAGCACTGGCTTTTGTCCATCTAGCTTTCCGTGAACAGTGACCGAAATCACAACTTGTTCACCGGATGCTAAATCTCCGCCAACAATTGCTGAGCCTGGGCTGAGCTGATCACAGGCCGCTTGTAATCCATCGGCGAAAGACTCAAGCCAAGAAATTTTTGTGGTTTTTGGAACCACCATCGCAACAACCAGAACTGTTGGGGTAGCACCCATGGCGGCAATGTCAGCCAGATTAGATGCAACGGATTTGAAACCCAAATCAAATCCAGTTGACCATTCGAGCTTGAAGTCGTGGTTTTCTACCAAAGTGTCGGTTGAAACAAGAAATGAATCGGTAGCGGAAACTACCGCTGCGTCATCGCCCGAACCTACAATGGCGTGCTCGCCTGTCTTTAGCCTTGCGACTGTGCGCCTAAGGCTCTCTATTTCGCCTAGTTCGGCAAGACTTAGATCATCCACAAATCAAAGGTAGCCTTATTTCAGATGAGAAAAAGACACCTTCAACTTGGGGCTATGGCCTTTGCCCTGGTTTTTCTAACCGGCTGCGCCCCCATGGTGACACTCGAGCCTGCTGAAGATGCCAATAACGCCGAGTGTGCAGAGATCATTGTTCGCCTACCCGATGAGCTAGCGGGAGAGCCAAGAAGATCAGTAAACGCCCAGTCCACAGCAGCTTGGGGTGAGCCAGTGTCAGTGATCTTGCGCTGCGGCTTAGAACCGGTAGAAGTTTCCACTCTGCCTTGCGTCAACACCGGAGAAATTGACTGGTTGGTAGATGATTCCAACGCACCAAGTTATCGCTTTATCAGCTATGCAAGATTTCCAGCCACCGAGGTAATTATTGACTCGACCAAGTTAGCTGTCGTCACAGTGCTGGAACAGCTGAGCTCAACAATTGGGATACTGCCTGCAACTAAACGCTGCACCGAAATTACGAACTAGTTCTCTAGCGCCAGTTCAATTAGCTCTGAAACTAACTCCGTAAAGCTCATTCCAGATTCGCTGAAGCAGCGAGGGAACATGGAAATCGATGTAAAGCCAGGCATGGTGTTGATTTCATTCAACATAAAGCCATCCTTAGTCAAAAAGAAGTCAACTCGGGCAAGACCCTCGCAGCCAAGTGCACGGAAGGCTTTTTTAGCCAGCTGCTGCATTTGCTTTAGCTCTTGATCGGTAATTTCTGCAGGACAAGTTAGCTTGGCAGCGTCAGAGTCTAAATACTTTGCCTCAAAGTCGTAAAACTCGCGTCCTGTGACAACAATTTCGCCAGCAACCGACACTCTTTCCGGTTCATCTTTTCTGCCTTCAAGCACTGCACATTCAATCTCTCGACCAATAACTGCAACTTCAACAATCACCTTGTCGTCGTGAGTGAGCGCTTCGGCAACAGCATCAGCTAACTTATCTGCGCTTTTGACTTTTGTAATTCCAACTGATGAACCAGCTCGGGCAGGTTTTACAAAAACCGGCAAGCTTAGTTCGGCAAGTTTTTCTAGAGCGGATTCTGGGTCATTAACCAGCTGCTTAGCGATAACCACTTTGAAATCTGGCGTAGGAATGCCGGCTGCCTTGAAAAGTGTCTTGCTGAATTCTTTGTCCATCGCAACGCTGGATGCCAGTACGCCGTTGCCAATGTAGGGAATTCCAGCTAGTTCTAGGTAGCCCTGGATCGTGCCATCTTCACCGAACTTGCCGTGCAGAACCGGAAAGACAACATCGATTACTCCAAGGTCTTTTTCCTTGCCTGACTTGTCGACTTCGAAAAGCTGCTTTGAGCCATCAAGGGCGAAGCGAAGGGTTTCGCCTTTTGAGGTGACGGTCTTTAGGCCCTCAGATAGAGCAAGTTTTTTAGGATCAACCGGGTAAGGAACAAATTCACCTGTCTTGGTGATTCCAACCGGAATCACCTCATACTTCGAAGAATCGATTGCGCCGATGACTCCTCCAGCGGATGCAACAGAGATTGAATGCTCGTTTGATTTGCCACCAAACAAAACTGCAACGCGAATTTTTTTAGACATCATTTACCTTGCTGCTCTGAGCCTTTTTTATAAAGTTTCCTGTAGTGGCTTGACCGGCGGCAACTGGGTCCCAGCGACGATTAGGGGCCTTTTCACCTCTTAGTTGCTCAACCAACCTGGTGATAGCCGACATTACAACCTCGGTTGCTTCAAGAACTTCAGCAGGAGTCGGATTTGGCTTTCTAAATCTAGCTAGGTCAATTTCATCACCGACAAGCACTGTGACCTTCTTCCAGAAACCAGGGCGGAATTTGCTCGAATAGCGTGCCATGATCTTCTCGCTACCCCACTGACCGGCCGGGTAAACCGGAACGCCACTATCTAGAGCAAGCCTGATAGCTCCAGTTTTTCCTCGCATTGGCCAAGAATCTGGATCGCGAGTCAAGGTTCCTTCTGGAAAAACACAAACGGAATGACCTGCTTGTAGGTAGGCGTGTGCAGCTCTTAGCGAATCATCGTTTCGCTGACCACCGGTTCTAAAAACCGGAATTTGGCCAGCGGCCAACAAAATCTTTCCAACCAGTGGAATGCTAAAGAGTCTTTCTTTTGTCAAAAAATGCGGAGCGCGCTTGGTCTTGACATAAATAAAGTAAGCCACTGCCAAAGCATCTATGTTGGTGGCGTGATTCGGGGCAAGAATGTACGCGCCGGATTTTGGAAGCTTCTCAAGGTTTATAACTTCTACCTTGAACATCAACCGAGCTATCGGCGCCAAGACTCCAGCAACAATGCGAACTGCCAAAGTCATCTCGTTGGAGGTGATTTTTGGCATCGGTATTACTTTAGGTTCTTTCGCCATTGCTACTCAGAATAACTAAAGTCGGCCCCAAGATTACCTAACTTGTCAAGGAAGTGCTCATAGCCTCTTGAAATCAGCTGAACATTACTGACATTCGATGTCCCCTTAGCAGCAAGGGCTGCAACCATGTGGCTAAAGCCACCGCGAAGATCTGGAACTTCGATGTCCGCTCCGGTCAGTGGTGTGGGGCCAGATATAACAGCTGAGTGATAGAAGTTTCTCTGACCGAAGCGACAAGGGTTACCACCCAAGCACTCGCGGTAAATCTGAATCTGGGCGCCCATTTTTACCAATGCGTCGGTAAAACCAAAGCGATTTTCATAAACGGTTTCGTGAACAATCGAAAGACCCTTGGCCTGGGTGAGGGCAACAACCAGTGGCTGCTGCCAGTCAGTCATAAATCCTGGATGAACATCGGTTTCAATAACCACTGGATGCAAATCAGCACCGCCCTGGTAGAAGCGGATGCCGTCATCTTCAATATCAAATGCACCACCAACTTTTCTAAACACGTTTAGGAAAGTTGTCATTTCAAGCTGCTTGGCTCCACCAACAAAAATTTTTCCGCCCGTTGTGAGTGCTGCTGCCGCCCAGGAGGCAGCTTCGTTGCGATCAAAGAGTGCGCGGTGGGTATATCCCTTTAGAGTTTCAACACCCTCAATGCGAATCACGCGGTCGGTGTCCACAGAGATGATGGCGCCCATCTTTTGCAAGATGGCAATTAGGTCCATGATCTCAGGTTCAATGGCAGCACCAGATAGCTCGGTGATTCCCTTGGCCCGAACTGAAGTTAGAAGTACCTGCTCGGTTGCACCAACGCTCGGGTAAGGAAGAGTGACCTTAGCTCCGTGAAGACCGTTAGGCGCACTCATCCTGGTACCGTTTGGGCTCTTTTCAATTACTGCACCAAAGTTTCGAAGCACATCAAGGTGGAAATCAACTGGACGATCTCCGATGTGGCAGCCGCCCAAATCTGGGATAAAGGCCTCGCCTAGCTGGTGCAGCAGCGGCCCGCAAAAAAGAATTGGGATTCTGGAAGATCCGGCATGGGCATCGATATCAACCATGCGAGCTTGCTTGACTCCCCTAGGGTCAAGCTTCATATCTCCGTTATCGGCAAAATCAATAGTGACACCGTGTAGCTCTAGAAGCCTGGAAACCACTTCTACGTCAGAGATCTTTGGAACATCCTTTAGTACCGAAGGAGTGTCAGCAAGAAGGGCAGCAACCATAGCTTTTGTGACCAGGTTCTTGGCGCCTTTTAGATCAACGCGACCTGTGAGCGGCTTTCCGCCGTTGACTTTGATTTGACTCATTAGATTCCCTTGGCTGGAAGCGTCTGGGGTCTCCAAGACTCGCGGTTTGATTCGAAAGATGTAATTGCAGGCTCATCTCTTAGGGTTAGTGCGATATCGTCAAGCCCCTCCATCAAGCGCCATTTTGTATAAGGGTCGATTTCAAAGCTGAGCGTCATCTCACCCAAAGATAGTGTCTGGTTAGGCAAATCTACGGTTGCCGAAACCCCCGGGTTGGCATCGATTTGATCCCAAAGCGCTTTAGTTTCATCTTCAGTTATTACACCTGTGATAAAACCCTGCTTGCCTGAGTTGCCGCGGAAAATGTCAGCAAACTTTGCTGAGAACACAGCCTTGAAGCCCCAGTCGCGAAGTGCCCAGACTGCATGCTCGCGAGAAGAACCGGTTCCAAAATCAGGACCTGCAATCAACACCTCGCCGTTAGCAAACACCGGCTGGTTCAAAACAAAATCAGGCTCTGCTTTCCAGGAAGCAAACAGCGCATCTTCAAAACCAGTTTTTGTGATTCGCTTCAGGTAGACCGCAGGGATGATCTGATCGGTGTCAACGTTGGAGCGCTTTAGTGGAACGGCAACTCCTGAAAACTTCTCAATCTTTTCCATCTAGCTCACCAGCTCTAAATCAGAAGGTGCTGATAGCGTTCCACGAATAGCGGTGGCTGCGGCAACCAGTGGAGAGACAAGATGAGTTCTTGCACCCTTGCCCTGACGGCCTTCAAAGTTTCGGTTAGAAGTTGATGCGGCTCGCTCACCAGCTGCTAGCTGGTCTGGGTTCATACCCAAGCACATCGAGCATCCTGCAAAGCGCCACTCAGCACCGAACTCCTTGAATATCTTGTCGAGACCTTCTTCTTCGGCCTGTAGGCGAACTTTTTGAGAACCTGGAACGACCATCATGCGAACACCGTCCGCCTTTTTTTGGCCCTTCACAATCGCTGCTGCTGCTCGAAGATCTTCAATTCGTGAGTTAGTGCAGGAGCCAAGAAATACCGTATTGACGGCAATTTCCTTCATCGGAGTTCCTGCCTTTAGATCCATGTATTCCAGCGCGCGCTCAGCAGCAGCGCGCTCGTTTGGATCTTTCATGTCGGCTGGATTTGGAACCGAATCCATTAGTGAAACACCCTGACCTGGGTTGGTTCCCCAAGTCACGAAAGGATCAAGTTTGTCAGCGTCGAGAAACACCTCAGCGTCAAAAACTGCGCCTTCATCAGTTGGCAAGCTCTTCCAGTACTCAAGAGCTTTATCCCAGTCGGCACCTACTGGTGCGTGTGGGCGGCCCTTTAGGTACGCGTAGGTAATCTCATCGGGAGCAACCATTCCGGCACGAGCTCCGGCTTCGATGGACATGTTGCAGATGGTCATGCGACCTTCCATCGACAAAGCCCTAATTGCACTACCGCGGTATTCCAGGGCGTAGCCCTGGCCACCACCGGTCGAGATCTTGGCGATAACTGCCAAGATGATGTCCTTGGCAGTGACCCCTGGACGAAGGTTTCCTTCGACATTGATTGCCATGGTCTTGAAAGGCTTCAGGGGAAGAGTCTGTGTGGCAAGAACGTGTTCAACCTCGCTGGTACCAATTCCCATAGCTAAAGCTCCGAAGGCTCCGTGGGTAGAAGTATGTGAGTCTCCACACACCACAGTGATACCCGGCATGGTCAAGCCCAGTTGTGGACCAACCACGTGAACGATTCCCTGGTTTTTGTCTCCCAGGGAGTGAAGACGGATGCCGAATTCAACGGCGTTTTTGCGAAGCGCTTCAATCTGGGTTCTTGATGTCAGATCAGCAATTGGCTTATCGATATCGATTGTTGGGGTGTTGTGATCTTCGGTTGCAATAGTTAGGTCGGGACGGCGGACCTTGCGGCCAGCAAGGCGCAGACCATCAAAGGCCTGTGGGCTGGTGACTTCATGAACTAGATGAAGGTCGATATACAAAAGGTCGGGTGCGCCATCTTTACCCTCGGCAACCAAGTGGCTGGCCCAGAGCTTTTCCGCCAGAGTTAGTGGCTTTGATGGATTAGACATTAGCTTTTTTGACACCTCAAATTTGCTGAATCTTCAGTTTACCAATCGAGGGGTAGATTGGGCAGGTGAATGAAAACGGCCTTGAATTCCTGCAGAAAAGAACCGTAAGGACCCTAGCCCTTGGCCAAATCCTTGGAGGCTTTGGCCTTGGATCAACACTTTCTATTGGTGCTCTGCTAGCGGCCGAACTCTCCGGAACAGTTGCTTGGTCGGGAGCAGCCGCAACATTTTCTACTCTTGGAGCAGCTACCTGGGCAATTCCCCTTGCCAGACTTGCCTTCGCAAAAGGTCGCAGAATTGCCTTAGCACTTGGAGCAGCCCTAGCAATTTCTGGTGCGGTCTTGGTTATTGTTGCGGCCGCTGTGAAATTCTTCCCACTACTTCTTCTTGCACTGTTCTTGCTCGGTGCAGGATCAGCAACTAGCTTGCAGGCACGCTTTGCAGCAACAGATATTCCAACCGGTAGAAAAGTCGGTAAGGATCTTTCCCTTGTTGTTTGGGCTACCACCATTGGAGCGGTGACAGGCCCTAACCTGTTTGGTCCAGGTGAGGTTGTTGGAAATTTACTAGGCCTTCCAACTCTTACCGGACCCTTCGTTTTTACAATCGCAGCACAGCTTTTAGCAACCACCGTCTTCTGGTTTGGACTGCGCCCAGACCCACTACTTGTGGCTAAGCAAATTGCTGCTGATGCACTCCAGACCAAACCAAAGGTTTCGCTGGCCAGCGCCTTTGCAACACTCAAGCAGTATCCGGTTGCCGCCTACGCCATGATTTCAATTGGCCTATCTCACATGGTCATGGTTTCAGTTATGAGCATGACGCCTGTTCATGTCACAAGCCATGGCGGAACACTGAGCTTTGTGGGCTTTGTCATCAGCCTTCACATCCTTGGCATGTATGCCTTTGCTCCGCTTTTTGGAATCTTGAGCGACAAGATTGGTCCAATCAAAACCATCGTCATAGGCCAGCTGATATTTGTTGCGGCCCTAGTGATTGCGGGCGTTGGCTCAGAAACTGAGCACCTAGTCACCCTTGGCTTGTTCCTGTTAGGCCTTGGCTGGTCAGCAGCTACTGTTTCAGGCTCAGCATTACTTTCAATCAGCGTGCCCGTTGAGCAAAAAACCAACGTGCAAGGCTTGAGCGATTCAATGATGAACCTCTCGGGCGCAATGGGCGGTGCCCTCGCTGGAACGGTAGTTGCTCTTTATATGTTCACAGGATTGAATATGGTCGCCCTGGTGCCAGTAGTTGTGATTGTGATGCTCTCGGTGTTTGCAGCTAGCTGCCGTTCCAAAAAAGCTAAAGCGAATGTCATGGCCGATCTCCCAGCTCACGAATAGAGCTTAAATGCAAACTCGCTCCCGAGATTTATAGTCATCGAGAGCGAATTGTGACCCCAGCGGGATTCGAACCCGCGCCGCCGCCGTGAGAGGGCAGTGTCCTAGGCCGCTAAACGATGGGGCCGTAGAAGCAACCTTGCCATTATGCCACACCAACCAAAGACTAACTAGCCCCTAAATAGAAGGGGCAACCATCATTAGCGCTCCTGGAACAACTTCTGCCTCAAATGGCGCTTGACCGACGTATTCACCGTCAGAGTAAATCGGCATACCGCTGGCTGTGATCGAAATCTTTGAAGCTTTAAATATTTCAACATCTTTGTCGGTGATGTGAGTGCCTTTGTAAACCCTTGGGAAGATCGTCACAAACTTCACTCGGCTCATTTTTTTCACCAACAACACATCAAGCTTTGCATCGGTTACCGATGCGCCTGGAACTACCAGCATTCCCCCACCATAGATACCGGTGTTGCTAACAACACAAAGCATCGCTTCAAAGTCCCGAGGATTACCATCAACCACGCTCTGGTACTTAATCGGCTTGAACTTAGCAAGCTCAAGCAGCATCGCTACGTAGTAGCGCATTGGACCCTTGGGCCAGCTAATGGCGTTTGCTCTGGCAGCAGCCAGAGCATCAAATCCAGCCGAGGCTGAACCAAGAGCCCAAGTCAGGGATGCTCCGTGAGAAATCTTTATAGCGTCGATCTTCTTAGGCGATCCAAGGCCATCAAGAACTAAACGAACTGATTGGGCAGTATCGGTAAGTGGCATACCCAACATCGCAGCTGCATCGTTTCCGGTGCCGGCAGGAATTAGCGCCATCGGGATGTTTTTCCCAGCGCAAAGATTAGCTCCAAGATGAGCCATGCCATCGCCGCCAACAAACACCAAGGCGTCTATTGAATTGGCCCCAATTGCTTTTTCAGCATGCGCTCTAGCTTCAATAAGGTTTGCTCCACTTAAGTTATTTACTGAATGCTCGCTTTGCGAAAGCAAAGAGATCACTTCAGCGCCCACTTGGGCACCGCGATTGCCTCCGGCAACCGGGTTTACAACAAGACCAATGCGCATTGCTAGACACTAGCACCGTAAGAAGCCTTTAGCTCAAAAGCTAGACTCAAGAAGATGAAGATCACCAAGCATGGCCACGCCTGCCTCGAACTAGAACTAGCTGGCAAAAAAGCCCTGATTGACCCAGGTTTCTATACCGAGGATGTTTCAGGGATGAAAGATGCTGTCGGGCTGGTAATCACCCACTCTCACGACGATCACTGTTTCGAAAGCCAGGTTGCTGGAATCGTCAAATCCAACCCCGGCATCAAGATCTTCGGAACTAGCGAGGTAGCAGCAAAGCTTTCAGGCTTTGATGTCACAACCGTTTACCACGGCGATTTTTATCAAGTCGAGGGCTTCAGTTTTGAGTTCTTTGGCGATATGCACCAGATCATTCACGAGAGCATTCCTCTGATTCAAAATACCGGTGTGATGGTAAACAATCAGTTGTATTACCCAGGAGATAGCTACACAACACCAGAGGTGCCAGTTGAAATCCTTGCCTGCCCAACCAGTGCTCCCTGGCTCAAGATCGGCGACGTGATGGATTTTGTGGCAGCAATAAAACCCCATAAGAGCTTTGCAACCCACAACGCACTGCTTAGTGATTTAGGTCATGATCTAAACAACGCAAGAGTAAAGCTTGTGACGGAGCAATTCGGTGGAGAATTTACTTACCTAAAAGTTGGCGAGAGCCTGAATATCTAACTTGCTGGGGTACCTGGACTCGAACCAAGAACAAATGAACCAGAATCATCCGTGTTGCCAATTACACCATACCCCAAGGGATTTTTATTGGGCCCTGGCCCATTTTCCAATCCTAGCTTGCGAGTTAGCTACGGGCAAACAGCTCTAGTCGAGCTAGCGTTTGCGCCTTACCTAGAATTTCCATCGACTCAAATAGCGGTGGAGAAACCCTGCGACCAGAGATCGCAGTGCGGAGCGGACCGAAGGCATTCTTTGGCTTTTCACCCATGTCTTCAACAAGGGCTTTGTTGAGCAAATCATGAAGTCCATCGGTTGTGAAATTATCAAGAGCAGAAATTGCAGCTATTGCTGCAGCAACTATTTCCTTTGCATTTTCAGGCATGCCCTTTAGGGCGTCTTCATCGATTGTGATCTTGGAAGAATCAGTAAACAAAAAGCCCAGCATGGCGGTTGCTTCGCCGAGCACGGTGATGCGCTCTTGAATCAGTGGCGCAGCTTTGGTAAGTATTTCAAGCTGCGCGGCAGTTGGCGGAGTGGCTAGAACATCACCTTTTTGCAGGTAAGGAACCAGGCGGTTAGCAAAATCTCCAGAGGTCAAAGCTCTGATGTGGGTGGCGTTGATGGCGTCGGCTTTTTTCAGATCAAAGCGGGCAGGGTTTGGGTTCACATCGTGAACATCAAATGACTTTGCCATTTCTTCCAGTGTAAAGATGTCCTGATCGGCGCTAAGTCCCCAACCCAGAAGTGCTAGGTAGTTCAGAAGGCCTTCTGGAATAAAGCCGCGGTCGCGGTGGTGAAACAGGTTGCTTTCAGGGTCGCGCTTGGAAAGCTTCTTGTTGCCTTCGCCCATTACGTATGGCAGATGTCCAAACTGTGGGATGAAAGTTGTAATCCCAGCTTGAACCATTGCGTTGTATAAAGCGATCTGTCTTGGGGTAGAAGAAAGCAAATCTTCACCGCGAAGCACGTGGGTCACACCCATCAGGGCATCATCAACTGGGTTTACCAGTGTGTACAAGGGATGCCCATTTGGACGCACCACAACAAAGTCCGGGAAAGACCCGGTTGGGAAAGTTATTTCTCCACGAACTAGGTCAGTAAAGGTAATATCCGAATCTGGCACTCGAAGCCTGAGGGCAGGAGATCTACCTTCGGCCAAGTACTTATCTTTTTGGGCCTGATCTAAATCTCTTTCTGAGTTGTCGTAGCCAAGTTGTTTGGCACGACCGGCTGCTTCATTTCTGGCATCGATTTCTTCTCCGGTAAGAAAGCTCTCATAGAGGTGCCCTGCGGCCTTTAGCTTCTCAACTGCTTCTTTATAGATATCCATGCGCTGAGACTGGCGGTACGGCTCGTTGGGTCCACCAACATTTATCCCCTCGTCCCAATCAAGTCCAAGCCAAGAAAGTGCCTCGATGATCTGTTCGTAAGATTCTTCACTGTCGCGTTCTTGATCGGTGTCTTCAATACGGAAGATAAAGGTTCCGCCGGTGTGACGAGCGTATGCCCAATTAAACAGCGCAGTTCGAACAAGTCCCACGTGAGGAGTACCGGTCGGGCTAGGGCAAAAGCGCACCCGGATATCTTTCCCGGTGGCGGTAGTGAAAGGGGCGGTGATCTGGTTTGTCATTATGGGATAAGTCTAGAAGACCAATCAGATAACGGAGTTTGCCAGAATGCCAATTCCTTCAATCTCGCACTCAATCAGATCCCCTGATTTGATTTGGCTGATTCCAGCAGGAGAACCGGTCAGGATGATATCCCC
>Ga0315908_10000455_pt1 | contig 32495 bp, 13 predicted proteins | sample LakEriMetagenome_12_FD_203520 | JGI IMG/M metagenome (GOLD analysis project Ga0315908, IMG submission 203520) | Freshwater fungal communities from buoy surface, Lake Erie, Ohio, United States - Buoy 4 MA124 | ecosystem: Environmental > Aquatic > Freshwater > Lake > Lake biofilm | place: USA...
TAAGATATTAATTTTAAATATTAGTGGATAAAGTTTTATGAACAAAAAATAATTGGAAATAATTACTATAAATTATTATTTCTGTTAAAAAAGGGTTAATTTAAGTAAAAGTTAAACTAACATTATATTTAAAAGAAAGACAAAATAAGTAAATACAAGTGTTCCTTTTTATATCCTATATATTAGTAAAGTATTGATTTAAAACAAAATTAATAGTAAGTTTTATTTTAAAATCTTAACTTTACTGACGAATAACTTGATTAAATAAATTTTTAACTTATTAATTTAAGGGACGATACAGATTTTTTAAGCAAAGAGTTTAATTTTGATAAAAATAAATTGGATAAGTCTTTAAAATTTGCGTTAAATAGATTTGATTTAAATTATGTCAATTATTTTTTAAATAAATTAAATAAAGTTAACAAAAAATTTATTAAAAGCTTATAATTTTATGAATAATTTCAAGAAATAATTTTAAACTTAATAAATTAGAATATTATTATAAATGTAAAATTAATAATTAATTTAAAATAATAAAAAGAAATTAATTAGTAATAAAATGACTCACAATTTATTTAATGCTGTTATAACAATTATAATTAATTCAGTAAGTTTATTAAAAATATAATACTTATTCTTAATATTTATCAAAAAAATAAAATGGAATAAAATAATTCACAAGTATAAACGATAGAATAATTAACCAACATAGTTAATTAGTTTGATGAATATATTATAATTGATAATTTTATGAAGGAAAATCATACTAAATTTATATATTAATATTTAAAAATCAAAACATAAAAAGATGAAAATAAATAAATATCTATATTAATTCAAATAATTGAAAAAAAAAATATTTAATTGATATAATAATTAATTTCCAGTTAATAAATAATATCTTTAGTAGAATATTGGAATTTTAATAGAATAATGGATATTTGTATGATAATTAAAAATTCACATTGATTTTATGATTAAATGATATAAAAAATTTTATAAAACTAATTAGATGAAAGATAAATATCATTTTTTCTATGTTTAAGTTATTATAATGCAATTTTAAATGGAGAATTAACATTGATTTAAAATATTGTTTTAAAAATATCAGATTATTTATAAATATATATTTAATCTGATTAGCAATAACATATATATATGTTCCTTTGTAAAATTTTGGATAATTAAATTTTTTATGAGAAATTCAAATAAAACATTAAGCTTTTTTAATAAATAGTAGAAATAAATTTAAGTAAATTAGATATAGTACACTATAAAATAATAAAAGATATTGATCTAGAAGAGCATTATTTTAAGTTTCTAATTATAAAGAAATTATATGGAAAATTAGGAAATATATTTTATAGGCAATCTTAATTTTTGATATTTTAAAAGCGATAAAAAAAAAAGTTAAATATTCAGCAATTAATAGATTAAATTGATTTTTAAATACAGTATAATTAAGATAAATATTTTAATGATCTATTTCTATGCTTTGACTGTTTAGATAAAGCAGTAAAATATTATTTATTAGATCAAAATTTTAACAAATCCTTTGACTGTAAAAAAGTTTAATCATATATTTGTAAAATTTTAAAAAGGGATTTATTAAAATTAGATTTAAAACAATGATAAAATAATTTTAAATATTGTAAAATTAAAATAAAATTTTTTTAATACAATTTATATAATAAATATAATATATTAAATATAAAAATAATAAATGTTTAGTTTAAACTTAACAGGTACAAGTAGATTACCAACAACAATCCATGATTATTTGCCTTGGAAATTGTATGATTGAATTCCAAAAGCTGATTTAGGACTTCACATTCCTTTTTTAAAATCTCCTTTTCATTGTCCAAACTATACTGCATGGCATGTAAAGCTTCATGATTATAAACATACATTAAAATTTGAAATGCTTAAAGCTATCTAAGAAGACGATATCAATAGGGTAAAAGAAATTTTGGATTAAAAAGATAAAGAATAGAAAAAACTATTTATTATTGATGAATACATCGATTGATAAAAAGGTATGAATAGTTTGCAATTAAGCTGTTTAATGAATAGAACTGCAATTATTGAGTATTTATTATTAAGAGGCGCAGATCCAAATTGCATTAGTAAATATTCTGAATCTGATTAAAAAGAAATTATTAAATAGAATTAGAAGACACCTTTGATGATTGCTGTTGAAAACTGGTAATTTGACGTAGTAAAGTTATTAGTTTAAAAAGCAAATGTTAATTTTTAGATAACTGACAAGGTATTATTATTAAGTTATCTGAATAGTATGGATATAATGTTATTGATCATGCAAATTAAAAGGGATTAACATCAATTTCTAAGTACTTGTAAAGCCAAATTAAAATCAGAAATGATGACCAAAATTTAAATCATTAAACATAAATCAAAAGAATCGGCATTCAAATTTAATTTGAATGTCAAAATATATTTAGGGATCCATTATAAGATTAGTTTATTGAATAGTATTCCTATTTATCTAATGTTATTACATATCCTTTTAATAATTTAAAATAACCTTATTTAGCTGAGTTTATTAATCCTATAAAGTACCTTTAATGAATATTAATAATTATAGATTCATTTTTATTAAATTTGTTTATAAATTTATTTATATTAATTATTATATATTATATTAAAATTTTTTATAATTATAAAGTCTTTTTTTATTAAATTTATGTCTGAATTAAATTAATAAAAGTTTCTTGATTTTATTGATAGTAAATATAAATTTATTAATTAACCAAATAAGCACAAATAATACTTATTAATAAAATAAAATTAAGAAAAAAATTAAAATAATTCAATAAAAAATGATTTGCTTTTTAATAATACAAATTTTATAGAATCATATTATACTAATGATATAAAATAAAGAAAAGGAATATTCATTAATAAATAATAGATAAATTAATTCAGTTATAATAAAACTAAAGTGTAATAAAAATTATTTGAGCTTGATATAATTTCATGAACTAATAAACTAAATTAAAAATTAGAAAAGATAGTTAATAATTAAAAAGATTAATAATAATATAATTAAGGCATAATACTAAAAAAGTACTTATAAATCTTAAAAAAAATATCTTGCTAAGAAAGTATTCATAAAGATAAAATGAATTAAATAAATGAAATATTAGAATAAAATTTATTCTGTAATAATAGTGCATATTTAGAATTTTTTAAAAATAATTTTTAAATTAATGTATGAAACTATACATATTTTGAAACCACTTAAAAGTTAATGTTAGAATATAAGGATTCTAGAAAAGTATTAGAAAAAAAAGAACAATTAATAGAAGACCAACAAAATTAGATTAAAAAATTAAAAATAATGTTAGAATAATAAAAATTAAAGCGACATTTAAAAAGCTAAATAGAAGAAATACAAATTCAGGATAGTTATATTATAAAAAATTTTAAAGAATAGAATTGAATATAATTTAATATTGATATCATAAATAATAATTAAAATTTATTTTATTTTATCAAAATTAACTATAAAACAAATCAAAAAATTCATCAGCTAGTAAAAAATTTTATTTATTTTATTACTATTATTAATCTATTTATTGATATTTTTTTAATACTTGATTTGTATTAATTTTTTATTAATCAAAATTTTATTCATTTTATTCTTCAGTTTATGTTATAAATGTTATTATATTTTAAATATTTTATTTTTTATTTTAAATTGTTTAAACCTTATCTTTAGCATTATATTACTTATATTTGTAATTGGAGACTGTTTCTAACACATTTTAATTATTTTAATTTTCAAAAAAGTTTATTTATTTAATGCTACTTTTTTATTTCTCTTTATCAATTTATTTATTAAAACTGTATAGTTAATTTTCTTCATTTTAAATTTCTTTTTTTTGTTATACTATTTAGTTTTTAGATAAATTTATTTTATTTAGATTATTATTTTAAATTTAAATCTAATTAATAAAATTTTCTTTATTATTTTAACTCATTTATTAAAATGATTTTATATTTTATTGAAATCTGGGTCTATAAAAATTAATTATTATATTTACTTCAAATATTTTTATAGTTGTTATTAATATTAAGATTCTTACTCAAATTAACTTTTATTTTCTAATTTATCATTATATTATTAAATAGTTTATAAATCATATTTGGGTCTAAAAATATTAATATAAAATTACTTTAAATAAAATTTTAACTATGATTGTTTTTGACTTTTCATTACACTATTTTTATTATCACTTTTATTAAACTATAATCTTTTACAAGATTTGCTTTTTTTGACTTTTAATAATCTACTCTTCTTTGATTATTGTTTATCTAACTACATTAAATAATTAATCTCATCATCCAGACTTAAATTTCTATTATTCTTTTTTTCCTATAAATTATTCTTGACATTTTATTCTTATTCTTTTAAGATTTAATAAAAATCGATTGGAGCAGATTATAATTGATTAGAATTTTAATAAAAAAAATATTTTTTGTCTAATCCTACTATTCCTTCAAACAAAAGATAAATAACAATAGGATATTTAACAAGTTAAAATAACTTTAATTGAATAATAGAATTATCTTAGATTTCTTTGAAACTTTTTTGAATAGAATAATATTTAGTAAACAACAAATTTCCATTACTATCAATAATTACAATATTAATATTATGAGAACTTTTTTCGTTGATCAATTGATTATTAAGATTCCTTTAAATATTAATTTGAAGCTCAATATAATTAGAATTAAAAGAGAATAAAGATATTGAGAATAATTGAATCTTTTTGATAAAATTATATACATGTTTATTAATGATATTCTTTTAATAAAATAGATAAGAATCTTAATTAAAAAGTTTGTCAAAAGATTCAATTTAGTCCTTGATTTACTAAGCAGTCTTGATGCCTACAGAAGGAAGCTATGTAAAAACAAGGTTCTCAAAATGAGGCCAACAATTTTGATTTATAAATTTAATGAGGAATGAACAATTAAGATAACATTCACCCATTTTTTATTGATAAAAATATTTTTTAAAACACTGCAATATTCTAAATGATTAACTAGCAATTTCCTTGACTGTCCTTTTAAGTTCCCAATCTTCAATGTGTATTTATCCAATAGCACACTGAATAAGAATCTGGATTTTTTTACTAAAGGAACTGATAGTGCCTTTGACCTTAAATAAGACAAATTAATTAAGTTGTTGTAATAATTTCCTCTCATTTAGTTTAGATCTTATATTTTGAAACTCAGTGCTTTAGGATAGAAACTAGAGAATATGAGAAAAAGAGATATGTTTAGGGTTGTGTTTAAATTGTTAACAATTATCAATTAGATTGAAAATGGTGGATGTCTTGACATAATATTAACATAGATGATTGCCTAATGAGGTAGAGACAATTTTGTAAGAGTCAGTATAAATTAGAAGTTGATATTTAATGAGTTGGTCAATAATAGATTGAGCTTGTTATTAAAGAATAAGCGGAATATTTGGAGTTTCTAATGGGGAAGGAGACGGAGGAAGGTAAAGTGAAGGGTTATCTTTAAGTCGGACGTAGTAGAATGTAGATTGTAAGAAGTTTATTGCAGAATTAAGACATTGTAAGGTTTAGAGGCTGCATTCTGCATTTATGTTATCTGCCAGTTCACTACGAAGATTTGATTCTAACACCTATTATTTTATTATCATTACTATATTATTATATATCATTATCATTATAATATCATTATATATTATTATCATATCATTATCATATAATTATCATACTAAATATATTTTGATGGTTTACCTTGTCCTAGTGTAACTGACTGTTCTGGTCTTAAAAGTAATTTCGATAATGTTAGACCATATTTGTATTTGTCATCAGTACTACTATGCCTGAGTCGTTAAATTCTATTCTGCCTGCTCTCCTATATAATAATATAAGAATATGATAAAAAATGATAAAATATGATGATGATGATGATAATAATAAGATAATGATATTACCCGGCCATCTGATCAATCTCTATTTTATTATACTCACTATAACCTTTGGCATTTCCCCTATAACAAGTGGTGCTCTTAATGATAACCAAATAGGCTGGCAAATTAACTCCTTATGATAAACTACTAGTAGTAGTAAGTACCCTAATCGTCTATTATTTATACTCATACTCAACAATTTCCCTATCAGCCTAACACAGACTAGCATTATGAAAAGCGAGTCCCTTCTAAATGATTTTTTGCAATTACTAATCTTAAACCCTTAAACTAATTTACTTTAAATAATCTAAATGCTTCTAATCTGCAAATATCATATCTCTAATTAATTATTCACAAGCACTGACTGTGCCTTTCTAAGTTTAGCAGAAAACCATAACACTCTTATTGTTGGAATGTTTTTGGATAATGTCTGCTAGTTTATAATTCAGTTTCTATTCAAATAAGTACATATTAGAACTATTTTGATAACCGTAGACTACTTTGGTAATATGGGAAGTTTTATAAGTTTAGTCGAATTGTTTGATGAACCCATCAGTAGTGTTTAGCCATTCTGCTAAACTATTGATGTTCCCTATAGTTGCACTTACCACTATTATTCGGAGATCTCTAATTTTTTCTTATTTTAATTACTCACACTCACTTATTATCATCATTCAAGATATTATTGCTTCTAGTGTTGCGCCTCTATGTTCTTCGTTTAAAAGCTGAATTTCATCTATCATCATTAGTTCAATATCTTTTACTAACATTTTACCTTCTTTTTGCTTTCAGCTAAAAGAGTCCCATTTTTCAGGAGTTGTAATTATTAAATTTGATTTTTAGTATATTTATATTATGTTTTATTCGCTGTTATTGAATATGTCATCTTCTTTTTAGTGATAATGTAAATCGCTTGTTAGTTCCATTACATTTAGTCCTCCAAATTTTATACTCCATTCTCTAAATTTTTCATCGCATATTGATTTTAATGGACATATGTATATTGCTTTCCAATTAATATTTTTCGTCTTCTAATATTTACGAATCATTCTTATTATTGATAATTCAAATAATATTGTTTTTCCTGTTCCAGTGGGAGAACATATTATCATGTTATCATTTTTGAAAAGAATTTAATCTATACATTCATTTTGCATTTTATTGAATTCATTAAAATTAAAGTACTTTTCTAATTAATACTCTTTTAATTTATTTTTTTAATTTATTATTTCTATTTATCTTTCTTAGTTTTAATTTACATTATTTATTTCATTTTTTACTGTCATTTTTTCTATGTTCATATTAATAACATCTTTTTATTAATTTTATTAGTATTATTATTTAAAAATATTTTTATTTATAGAATATTTTTATCTATTTATGAATTTTTCTTAAGTTTTACTATTATTCATTTAAAAATTAAAATTAATTTTAAATATATACTGAATATTCACTAAAATTTTTTACTAAAATTTAGTAAATCAATAAATTACACAAAATATTAATTACTTTATAAATATATCTTAATATTTTTATAATAACTATTGATACATATTTATAATTTTAATTTAATTATATAATCAATTCTATAATATTTGATTTGATTTCGCTCTATGATATAAATTTTTTAAATGGAAACTAGTTTTTTTTTAAAAATTTTGAATTAAATTTTTTTATTCAGTTTTTTTTCGGATTTTTAATTAAATTTATATAATTAAATCCAAAATTTTTTTATTTATCAATAATAATTTTTATATATTTAAATTTTTATTTTCATTGTTTAATTAGATAAAATCATTTTATTTTTATTAAAAAGAAACATAATTTTTTTCATAGAAATAAAGATGATAAGGGTTAATGTTAAAAAAAAAATTATATAGTTTAAATTTTAATTAAAGGGAATTTGCAAAATATATTTACTAATAAATAAATTATGTTTAATTTTAATGATTGACTACTGACTATAAAATACATTAATTATATTCTTCATAAAAATAAAGATGAGTCTTTATTTAATAGTCCATTACATTAAAAAGTTATTTAGACTTTATGAATTTATCAATACTATTTTAAAATTTATATGTTTTATTGTATAATGTAAGTTATCGAATATCACCTTCATTTTAGCAAATCACCAATGTCTTAATTAAAAATATTAAAAAAAATTTAATATATTTTAATGAATAAATTTAATTTATTTAAAAATATTATAATTTACATTTTATAAAAATATGTTAAAATATGCTTAAATCTAATTATATTTAATTATTTCATTAATGTGAAGTTTTTCTTTATATTCAAAATTATCAGAATTTATCAATATATAATAAGATAACTCTTAGTAATAAAAAATAACTTTTAATTTTACAAAAAAGCCATAATTTATAAAATGAATATTTTTAAATGCAATTTAGTATTTTAAATATTTATTTTGATTATATTTAAATTCAATCGAATTATTTTAGATATAAAAAAAATCTATTTCATTATAGATAAAATTTTTTAAAATATTATTCTATAAAATAAATAAAGAATATAAATTATTTAGTTTTTAATGAAATTAAATACTTCCTTTAATATTTACTAATATAAATAAACTTTACAAATATTATTGAAACTTTGTTAGATTTAATTAATTATTTTATATAAAAGAAGTTTTAAAATTTAATTTTTCAAATAAAATTTTTATCCTAAATTTATATGTGTAAGTATTTTTAAAAAGACTAAGATTAACTTAGTAAAAATCATTATAAAATTTCTGTTAAATATATTAAATTTTTTATAAATCTTTTTTTGAATAAAAAATTATGTCAAATTTTTTTATTTTTTAATATTCATCATTTTAATTAAATTTTCTTTTTTACTTTATTAGACTTACATATTCTAGTTAATTCAATATTTTTTTTTATAAATCATCTTCATCATTAAATTTTGGAGTTAATAATTAATTATTTACTATTTAAATTGACTTTTCAAAAATTTCAATAGTATTAAATAATTTTGAATATAAAAATTCTAAAGTATATGTTTTTTTTTTAATTTTAATTTATTTAGAAACAATTTTAATTTTTTAAAAAATTTATGGACAGTTTATAACTTTTTCAAAAAAACTAAAATATTTTAATTTTTTTATTTAATTTTCAATAATAATTTGAAATTTTTTTAAAATTAGAATTTATTATGAAAATTATTTTATTTTATAAAATAATCTTATTAGTTTTTATTTTTATAAATTGATATTAAGCTTCTAAAATAAAATTTAAACATATTTATTATATTCTAACTTTTTAAAAAATTCAAACTAATTTTTTATATTCTAAAATTTAAATAAAAATTTACATTTTTTGAAATTATTTTATTTACTTTGATAATAAAAATTGATATACTTTTATGATTAATATTTTTTTTTAATTTTCTAAAATTCAAAAAATAATTGAAATAATAAAGCTATCTTTAAATTTTATTAATTCTTTCTAAAGAGATGATTTATATTTTTTTTTAGCATTTTATTATTTTTATCTTTTAATATAAAATATTTTATTTACAAATTTGATTATTTTTTAATTTATTTTGATTTAATTGAATTATTTTTTAGATACTAGTGTTGAATAAAATTCAACTTATTAATATACTTTATTTAAATCAAATTTTACTAATTATAGAATTATTTCTTAATTATACTTATTTTTTAAAAAGTAAAAAGAATATATAAAATTATTTTTTAATTTCATTTTAAATAGTTCAACTTAATATTAAGATTTATTTTTTAGTAAATTTCTGTTAAAAAGTATTTATCTAAATATTAATTATATATAAATTATTGAATTTTTAAATTTTTATATTTTTAAATAATTTTATTTTTATAAAACTAAATTAACAATATATTTGAATTTCTAAATGTAACTAATTATTTATTTTTCATTGTTTTTTTAATAATTATTAATTTAAATATTATCATCCTTAATTTAATTTAAATTATATTATTATAAATTTATCTCTTTATTTTTATCTTATATTTAAATATTGTTTTATAAATTTTAAATTTAATTAAAAGATGATTTTTAATTAATACTTATTATTTATTTTTTAGTAATTTAATTGCTAGAAAATTTATTTAATTTATTTTATTTCAAGTAATAGTTTTTTTCTTAATTTTTTATTTAAATTTTATTTAATTTATTTATTTATTTTGATTTGTTTAAATAATATTGTTTATTTTCTTTAACAAAATCTTAATAGACTTCATTTATTGAAGAACTTTTTGAAAGATTTTAAAATTATTAAATAATATTCTATTTTGATTAAAATTAAATATTATAAGATTATATAATTTAAAAATTTTGATCTCTTTAATTATTTTATTAAAAATTTTCTTTTCTTTTATAAATAATGCTCTCTTCTGATTATTTTATTTCTTTTTTTTTTAATTAATATTTCTATTATTAATTATTTTATTCATAATTCTCTAGTTTACTTATAGAACTTTTTATAAAATAATTTTCTTACGTTTTTTTTGACAGCTTAAAAAAATTATCTTTATTATAAAATTTAAAATATATAAAATTACCTTTAATATTTAATTTTTTTTCATTAAAATATTATTCATTGGTTTTTTTAATAGATAAATTGATATTTTTTTAATCAATTTATTAAAGATAAAATATGTTTGATTAATTGTCTAATTAATAAGAAATTTATTTTGATGTATTTAATAATTTTTCTAGAATTAAATTATATATTTACTTAATTAAATATTACTATTATTAATTATTATAATATCATTAATCAACAATAAAATAAAATCTTAATAAACTTATTAGATAAAACTATTTTTTATATTAAATTAAAAATCAATTAAAATTAATTAGAAATTTAGAAATATAATCTAATTTGTTGTTTTTTTTGAAAAATAATAAAAATACATAATATTTTTTTATTTTACATAAATAACTCATAAATGCCCTTTAATATTTTCAAAAACATCACACTTTTTATTAAAAAAAAATTCTATCTCTTTTAAGTTCAAAATTTTTTAATTAAAAGGGTATTAAATTTAATTGATTTAATAAAATTATCCTTTTTTTTTAAACATTCTTAAATAATACACTATTATTTATTTAGCTTTTTCTTGGCTAAAAATATTCTTATTTTTTTTTTTCAATATTAAATTATTTTTATTTTACTTAAAACTATACTAGAGTTACATGTATTTTTTAGCTGAAGACAATCTTAGTATATTTTTTTATTCATTATTGTTTACTGATCTTATTTATTTATTAAATATAATTCTATTATTAATTTTAAATTCACTATTATCTGATTAAGTTTATTTTAGTAAAATTCAATTTTTTTAAATATTAATTTATTATTCTTCTTATTTAATAAAATGTTTAGTCTAATGTTTTTAAAATTAATTTAAAGTTTTAAATTCAGTCTCATTAATTTCTGTTTTTAATATAGTTTCAGTAAATTAATAAGTATCATTAGTTTCTAATTAAGTCGTTTTATTTATTTGATTAAAATTTTTTAAATTTTCAAAATTATTATTTTATTTTTTCAAATAAAATTTTATTAACTATTTTTCATTTAATTATAAAATATTGCTAAAAGTTTTTTTTTGTTCTAAAATTAAGGTATTTTTTTCTTATTATCAAATTATATCACTTTGTATTTTATTGGAATTATTAATAAAATTTTAATTTAAAATATGGCATTTATTAAATTTTAAGGATAGTTATTATTTTTCATAAATTTAAAATAATTTTTATTAACATAATTATATGGACATACTTATTTTATTATTATTTTCATATTTTTATTTTAACATTAGTTCTTGTAAAAAATTAAGAGCTTAATTATAATATTTTGAGGACAGGTCATAATTTAGCAGCTATAAATAGCATTCACCAATATTCATTAAAATCTTAATATTGAGAATATTATTGAATTCTTTTTGATTTTTGAATTATAGTATATTTAAATATTCATTTATTGATTAATGATAATTTTTTAATTTTTAAAAATTTTTTCCCATAAAATAAAATATTCTTATTTTTTAATTTACATCTGTTATTTCATAAAATAAACAATTAACTATTTATAAACTTTTAATTATTAGCTCAGTAAATTTAAAGCTCTATTCTTTCTTCATACAAATTTCATATTTTATTAATATTTCATATAATTTTTATTTTAAAGTCTATTGCTGATCTTAAGTTAATCAAAACAAGTTTATTTGATTTTGTTAATTAAGATAAAAATTAAATTATTCAATTCTAAAAAATAATTATTAAGGTTCTAACATTTCTTAAAGCATTTAAACAATTTTATTGAATTCCATTTTACTATTTATAAATATAATTTTAAATTAAATATATAAAAAGAATGTTTAAATAGTAAATATCAATAGTATATATTAAAAATGATTATAATAATCAAGTTTATGTTAATTTCTATTTCATTATAGTAATTTTTTTCTTATAATACTAAATTGGTGTTTATTATCTTGATTACTTTAACAACTCATTAGCATCTAATTCTATACTTTAAATTCCACCTGCTAAAATACAGCAATAAGGAATATTTAGTTTAAACAATTCATTTAAAAACTAAAATAAATAGATTAAATTACTTCAACTGAGTTTTTTGACTCATAATTATCAACAATAATAAAAAGAGCAAATTATTATTATTATACTTAGAATACTTTGTAATTAGTTAATTTCTAATTGATAATAAATGAATTCTAAATAGAATAATTATACTTTTTAAAACTTAGTTTATCAATAGAAATAAGTTCTTAAGAAATTAACTCTATAAACTAAAGATAAGTTTTCCTATTATTTAAATCAGAAAAGGGCATATTGAGACTATTCTTAATTGACTTTAGAGAAAACATTTAGGGATCTCTAATATCAAGTAAATAGAACTTAGACTATAGATGAAGTAAATCATTAACAGAGATAGTAAAATATAACTAATTGATTTAGGAATCAAAAGTAGTTATAAGATCCCATGGCCTCTACTGATAATAAGGATTATTAGTTTATTCTTTAATATCATTAACATTAGTTGCATAATGAATCTGCATGAATCCTTAAGGCATCTACTCAGCGAGTACTCCAGCCATATAGAGTATATTATCAATATCAACAATACCTTCAAGATTCCTTATGTTAATAAGACAGTCTGACAGAGTATATAATTTAAGTTTTTCCTTCAAGTCAACCATGATCAATGCCCCTACCAACTACTTAATAAAAGGATTTAGAAGGTAGAGATCCCATATCCTGATGGTGTCTTCATATTGGAACACCATTGAGAAAAGATTCAAGAACCATGAAACAGCATATAGATCTGGATCTAATCCTATTTTAATAAGGTGTTCACTTAATGAAGGGTCCATAAATTGGATCAATCTCTAAAGCATTAAGAGTTGGCTCTTCAATTATATTGAGTCTTTATCTATATCGATATAAGCTGAAAGGATTATTTTTTCTAGAATTGGTATTGAGCAAGAAATTGACCAGTTACAGGTCCTTAGAACTGTTTGGGCCATTGAGTCCATTCCTTAAAGGTATTTAAGTTGAGGGTTTATTTTCAATAAACATTTTATTAGTTTGCTAATCTTTAGTTTGTTATCGTAGTAGTTAAGTTCAGCTTCGTATTAATGGCAACGTGGGATGTCTGATTCTAGTTATTTCATACACTTCTATTCATCTGCGCTTAGAAATATATTGCAATCTATAAATTACTCTATTTCTGAATAACTTTTTTTGATGTTTAAAATCTTCTTGTACAGTTAATATCTTAGAGTTGAAGAAATCTATAATTTATAAAAATAACTTAAAAGTAGGTAATTGTTTATGCTTTTCTATTGCAAAAGTTGTTGGTATAGGAATTGTTGAACAATTTTTAAGAATATCACTTTTTGTTGTTACTCCAGTTTTTCTTATTGTTTATTATCACAACTCTATTACTATTTTTGTTTATAATTAACTAAGATCTTGGATACTTTATTTATCCAACTGTTGCTACTGTTTTATTAAATATTACTATCAGTTGATTATTAATTAAATTCTTCGGTTAATTGAGAAATAGTCTAATCTACTTTTTAATAATCTAATTTTAGACTCATGAACTTAGATTCGTAATGTTTGTAGATTCCCTAAAGGTCTTTCAGAGTATATAAGTACTCTTAAGTATTAGAGTCAAAATGATTGTAGATATTTGTTATCTGATCCTAACAGTTTTTTCCTTCAATGAGATGTCGTTATTATTTTTATTGATAGTAGTTGTTGATTAGACTTTTTTCTTAGTTATCCTTATTGTTATACACTAACACAAATATTTCCAATAGAAATCTGTCGAAGCACTATTCTTAATTATTATTATTTTTACTTTCTCTTCTTCTTATTTTAGACATTCATTTAATAATACTAATTTTGGAATGTACTCTATTTCATATTTTTATTCTTTTACTTATAGCCACTTGTGATTAATTAATTCTTATGCCTTTTTTCTATTTAAAGGATTCAAAAATAAACAGTTATTTAAGAAATCTCTTAATTCCATGGAAATATTGAATATCTCACTTCCACTTAAAATTCTATATTTTTATGTTAAAATTTATTTACTCTTCTAAACTGTTTTCATAATTTTATATATAATTAAGTTTTTGGAATAAACTTTTATGACTATATTTTACAATTAATTATTTTAATTTTTTTTAATAATCTTATATATTTTTTATTTCTAATTTCTTTTGTAAATCTTAATTTTTTTATGTTAATATTTATAAAATTATTATTGATAATGACCAAATAGGTCCTCTAAAATCAAGATAAGTGGTTTAATTTAAATCAAGAAACAATAATTCAGGTGGCAAGTAAATAAAATTATTGTGATTTTATTCTAAAATTGTTTAAAAGTTTGTTTAATTTGGCAAATTTATGTAATTGGAAATTTAAATTTTTAGCTTTAAAATTAATTATTTATTAATAATTAAAATGATTATATTTATAAAATTGTTTATTTACTTTTTCATCTATTTTTATCATAAAAGGATTTAAATAAAAAATTTCTAAATTAACATCCGATTTTTCTAGATAAATTAAAGTTTATAATATTTAATAAACAATTTGTTTTAAATTTGCTTCAATTTATTAAATATTAAATTCTGAACTAAAAAAAAATTGTAAAATATTATTTTATAAACTTTGATAAATTAAAATAATTTGATTATTGTTGTTATTTGAAAAATAAAAATCTAATAACTTTGAAAGAAAATCAAAATTAATATTTCAATTTTTATAAAAATGATTATAAATATAATTCTATGGTTTTTAAAGATTTCTATTAAGATAATTACCACTAATTTATTAAGTTTATTTATTATTTAATTATATACTAATATTTTAATCTATATTTTCTATAATTATATTTAAATTTTCTTATAAAAACTATTTTTCTATTATTTAAATATGATCCATTTCTAAAAATTATTTATAAATAAAAATAAGATAATTATGTACTTATATAATCAAATTTATTAAAATTATATTATAAAATGAAGATAGTAATTTTTTTAATATTCTTTAAAAATATATTTTAAAGAACAAAATAATAATATATTTAGTATGAAAATTTAAAAAATATGAATTTTTAAAATATTACATAAATGTAAGTTTTATAAAAAGAATTATCAGATGAAAATTAAAAAAAAATTTAATAATAAATCAATAAGTAAAAATCAGATGTCAGATATGATTATTAATTAAGATAAACTACAAATTTTTTCAGTCCTGAAAATAATTCATATAATTAAGGAATAAGAATGAAAGGAATGTTTTACTTTGTTTTTGGATTTATGTTATGTGTATGTTAAATCATTTTTATAATTTTAAAATATATTTAAAACAGAATAAAAAAAAATAAATAGATTAACAAACTGAGAAAAGAATATTCAAAAAAAGAATAAATATTTATTTTCTTCTTTTTTATTTTTTTTTCTACTGTGTCTATAATTTGTATTTTTTGGTTATTATTTTATTCTTACTATAAAGAACTAATATCTGAAAAGTAATATTATGAATAAATATAAAATAACTTTTCAATTATGAAGTAAGATACATTACAATTGGAAAAATCGATGATGGAAATGTGCAATAACAACAAACAATTCTGTTAATTTAATGGATTTGGGAATCAAATAATAATATTTATGGACAGATACTTGTCAGGCGGAAAAAATTATTATAAAGATGATAATTACTTAATCTATTTAATACCTATAACTGTATTCTTAGATATGGTATTTTTCATACTTCTAGTTTTTACTTTTAGAGCGGCAAAAAAGAAAAACTAAAAATTTTTCCACAAAATAGGATATATTTTTATTTTCATTAGTTCTTTTAGTTTCTTGCTGATAAGTATTTCTATTAAAGAAAATTCAACTTTTTAAGACATTTGTGTGTATTCTTATGAATTAATCGGATATCCTTAGAAATATTAATTAGATAAAGGACTATTTTATTATATTCCTAAATTTGATGAGGTAAAAATCTAATTTGATTTAAGGAAACTTTATTTACTTTGAGGAAATATTAACAGTACAATTATGAGCTGATGCTCAACAATTTAAACGATTACTTTGAAAATGCAAAGGTATTTTATTAATTATAAAATAGAAAATAAATTTGGACATGACTAATATCATATTCCCTTAAGATATCTTGAATCAGAATTTAGAGTAATACAAATATCACAGTGTTTATTAGAACATGCTTTTTACTAAAACTATTTTACCATAATTGATTAATAATACTTTGGTATTCTTTATTATTAATTGTAGAACTATTAAAAACTTATCAATTTAGTTCCGATTCAATAGTACTTCATTGATACAAGAGAAAATTACTGTTTGGAAGAATTTTCAAATAGAAACTCTTTAATATATAGTAATTTTAGATTTTATTTATAAATTAATATTATATAATTAAAATTCAATTTAATATATAATTAAATTAGTCGAGTATATAAAATGTGTTTCATAGTTGTTATTAGCTTTTATTTGCTTTAATATCAATGACATTTTTATTGTTTAAAAACTCAAGGTTCATTTTTATTTAATTATTTAATTCAGAAAACTATTGGAGATGATATAACTAAAGTCAGAAAATACTAATGATTTTCAATTGCATTTATAGATCATTTATTTATATATTAGTATATAATATTATTTATATTTATAATGAAGTCTATAATCATTATTTATTTATTATAATATCTATTTTTCTTAAGAACAGAAACATTATGTTAATTTAACAATTAAGATTAAATCTAATAGAACGAATAAATTATATAGGCTAATTAAAGATATCAAAGATTAAGATCTCAATTAAAAGAAAAATTCTATTAATTAAATGAAAATAAAACTAATTTTGAATAAAAAGTGACTAAAAAATATTAAAAATCCAATAAAATATTGTTTGATAATATAGAAATATAGAATAAATATTTGGATAGTAAAAATTTAATACTGAGTATAAAAAATATTGATAACAAATTAATTGTTAATAATAAAAAAGAGATTGGTTTTTGTGTAGAAGCTGAGTTTAAAGATATGATAATGGAAACAGGATGGGACACTTTAAACATGTAAGTGAGTGAATAATGTGATAATAATATTGGATTTTATGCTCTTGGATATTTAGAAGGAGTCTTAACTTATACTAAAATAAGGTAAATATTTATCATCATTTTCATCATTATTTTAATTAGATATTTATGGAGAAATTATATTGCTCATCATATTTATAAGGTCATTAACTATTCCAAATATTATGATGATAATTTTGAATTGAATCAAAGTTATGATTTAATAAGGAAAATAAAATAAAAATTAGAAAAAGTAATAAATAAATATTCAAGTAATAAAAGATTTAAAAAACAAATAGAATAAATAAAGAAACTAGAATATTAAATATTAGGAATTCTGAAAGGATTTAATGAAGTAGCAAAAGAAAGAAATGAATTTGAAATGACATATGAAATGATGATGATAATAAATTATGATGGTGGTATAGAGAATTTAAAAGAAATAAGTGAGCCTAAAATAAGTTCTAGATTCAGGAAAATAGAATTAAGACATGGTGAAATATAATTATAAGAGGAAGAAGAACTTTAAGAATATTTGATAAAGAGCATGAGAAGTAGATGTAGTGTACTATTTAAAGTGGTAAAGGATGAAATAATAATGAGTCACAGTACTTGGGACAATTACATGGCAATGCAACGGATTTTCAAGTATTTAGAAGTGGGGAACAAAAAAATAACATATAGCAGTTATCCAGGATGTATAAGCAGCACGGATGATTTCTTTATTATTGATTAGAATCTGGTGGTAACTGAAACGAGTCTGGATTTCTCCTTTACAAAAGAGTAACAACTAACTTTAATTAAGCATAAGGAAATATGATAGTCTTTTTTCTGATAATTATGACTATGTGCCTGAATTCTTTTAAGTCATGACTGCCAATTATCTGAGTCAGTCCAGTAAAGAGTGGACCTAATAGATGATGTTATTCAAGTCTGCTATTTATGTTTCATAATGGCTCGTATTTGATCTCAATAAGTTCAATAATGTTGTCAAAGATCACAGCAAAGTCAATAAGAATGATTCATTTCTTTATGTCTTGGAAGATGGCTACATTAATCTCAATTGCAAACCTGTTTCTGTTGATTAGCAATTACTTAAGGATTCTTTCTACTCTTCTTTTAATGAGAGATTGAGTTCAAGATCATATTTCTAGAATAAGAGATATTTGGCATTCAAGAATAATCATTAGGTTGTGAGTGATATTTAATCTATGTAAAAGGTGATGAGTTATAATAATTAGTGGATAGATATAAGTTAATATTGGCATATGAATCCATAAGAGAGAAGATTGGCTGCTGATTAGATTTATAGTAGTGTTGCTGTTAGACTAGATAATAATAATAATGAGGAGGAAGGAGGACATGGTGCTATTGATATTAAAGTCACTGATTCCAAATTGATTAGGAGTAATCAGTGTCTCGCTAGGAATGGACCTGTTTTAGCTAATGGCCATTCACCTTTTAAATGGAAGTATCCTCCTGAAGGATAGCCTTAACTTTTCAATTTTAATTATATTCTTATGGGACCAGCAATTTGATTATATTTAATTATATCATTATACTAAATCTTTTCATCTATAATATTATAAATAATCAATCTACTTTGCGTTTCACTTCTTTTTTATCCTCTTATTTCTTGTTGTTGCTTCTCTTGTCTGCTATGAATAAACCAATTATAATCAATATATCCTTTAATAATTCATCATTACTCATATTTATTATTCTATTTAAAATCATTCCTATCATAGGAATATAAAGTCCTACTTTGTATTATAAACAGCTATAATAAAGAAACATCAAATGCATTATTCCTATTATTACTCTTATATGTTCGTAATATTAGTTTGAATCATATAAAATCGTCTCTAATACTTTATATTTGATATCAAAACTTATGATGTTTAGACTGAATTATTTTCTTAAATCATTGTTGAGAATGATAAGATAACCTTAAGTGAAAAAGAGTAAAGAAAATAATAATTTAATAATGTTATTCATGTTATAATAATATAATATAATATATTTGATAATGAATCTTAACATTAATAGTTTGGATTTGAATGAGATCTCATAAGAAACTTAGGATAAATATTCTTTTCCTTCAGATAAAATAAAAGACATCACATTAATATCAAAGGGAGAATTGAGAGAACATTAATAATTATTGGTGAATAAAACAGAATTTTATGGACATTTGGTATTAGGATTATCAGTGATTTTTGGTCTGTCAAGCGTCTGTAATGACTATAATTAATTTATAAGATTATATCTAGACTTAGTTACCAGGAGGAGTTGCTATCAGAATGCATAAGGATAGCAAGTTGACTTTTCTCTAAAGATGGAGGAAAAGAGCTGTTCCTTTCCTATGTTTCCTTATTCCTTTCAATTATGCCAGAAACCTGTCCAGAAACTCTTACCAATATTCATGAAAAACTCTATAAGGATTAAATATAAATAAATAACACCAATAATTTATTAAATATATAAGTAAATATGAATAAAATCAAACTAAAATGAAAGACCTAAACTTATTATTAAGATATTGAAAATGTTAAATGTGGTTTTTGAGATTATGATTGTCCATACTAATGAGTTTATCTTGATGAAACTTGACCTAATAAGTATGAGAATTATTAAGATCAATCCATGAACCAACTCCATGTTTTTTATTATCTTGAAATTGTCCCTAATAAGTGCCATGACCTTTGTAATCAATAGTACCAATGCCATGCTTAGAATCCATCTGAAATTCTCCTTAATAGAGAATAGAAACATCTCTTAAAAGTATTTATTCGATTCCATTGCCATGTTTTTTATCATTGAGATAATCTCCTTTGTAAAAATAGTTCTTGCTTTCATATTGTCCGTAGCCTCTTTTGCTACCTTCTACGAAATTGCCTACGAAAGTATCTCCGTTTTTAAGAATAAATGTGCCTTACCCCTGTTATTTGTTGTTATGGAATTGTCCTTCATATATGTTACCATTTAAGTATACTAATCGACCTTATCCATGTCTTAAGTATCGTTTCGACTCATCGCATAATTTTACACTTCCTTGGTAATAGTTGTACTTTTCTTATTCTTTCATACTGTTTTAATAATAGATATAACCTTTTTATAAGATATCATCTATAAATTCTCCTTTGAAAAGAATTCCTTTACTGTTACCGTATTCTCCTTTTCCGTTATATTTCCCGTTTTTCACGCTACCTTTATAATATTGATTACCTTAGTAATATATTTCGCAGTAGTATTCTTAATTTTCTACGTATTTTTAATTGAATATTATTTTATTGTAATTATCAAATATTATCTCTCCTTTTATTATTTCATAGTTAATTTTCTATATTTCAAATTTGAAATCAAATAGACAAAAACTTATTTAATTATTAATATTACAGAGTTGACTTATTATTTGCTATTATTTGATTCTTTCTTGTATTTTTATTTTCACATTCTTTAATTCTATTTAAACGATATAATAATCATCTGCTATTACAAGTGTTTCTAAAAATAATAAAATATGAGAATAAAATAAAATAATAAAAAATGAAAAATAAATAAAAGATAATTACATGCCTATATATTTTAAATGATTTGCAGAAACTAAGCATCAATTTGATAATAATAGTAGAGATTGGCATTGATATCCTGGTAAGTTAGATAATAAGGATGATCAGATAAAGTGTCGATATAATTATTGAGGAAAATGAGGAGATCTTTATAATATTTGGATTATGATTTAAGTAGAAGATGAGAAGAATCAGTAGTGAGAAGTTTAGATCTTATTTCAGAATTGGGGAGGTTGATAGAGAGATAAGGGACAGGTTAGAACTAAACGGGATAAGACTCATTTCTGTGGAAAGAGAAGTAGCTGGATTTTGAATCAAATTTTAATAAATGGTTCATGCTTCCTGTCACGATGTCCATGTTATCTAGGTACAATTTCATCACAGATGGACTACACAGTTGTATTAATATGCAGTGAAAGTTACTTTTTATTATCCCTCTTATTTCTTCATTCTTTATCAGATATTCGTTATTTCCTAATAGTAATAGTTCATACCTTTGTTATATATATCGTTATTATTATATTTATTTAATTAAAATATTAATATATTATTATTTTTATATATTTACCTGTCTATTAGGTTTTTTAGTTCTAAATTCTCAGGTAAAATTACTCCCCATCCATTAATATCTATCAAGTCACTCCATTAACTTTATTGATGTTTGCTTTCTTATTGTAAGCTATTGTTTTAACTTTCATTTGTTATTAATTTCTCTACCAATTCTTATTATTGTCTCATATAACATTATGTCACTTCTTTAACATCTATTTCTTGTTCTTCTAAATAAGTATCTAGTTATTATTTTAATTCCTCGATTGATATTCAATCATCATTATCGTATCTCAAACATTATTATACTATGTTTTAAATAAAATCGTCAGTTTTCTAATTTATTATTATATTTCTTCTTAAACTATTATTATTATTATTATTATCATTAGTGTTATTATTTTTATTATTATTACTGTTTATATTATTATTACTATTTATATTATTATTATTACTATTTATATTATTATTACTATTATTACTATTATTATTACTATCATTATTAATACTATTATTGTTATTATTATTATAATTATTATTATTATTGCAATAAAGATTATTAATATTACTATTATTATTATTATTATTATTATTTTTAATATTATTATGATTACTATTATTATTACAATTATTTTGGTTATTATTAGTAGTATTTTATTAAGTTTGTATATTATCAGATATATTTTTTTAAAATAAATATAGCTAATTAATATATTATAAATAAGAATTATTATCTTGATTATTAGATTATATGTTATTGTCCAGGAAATAATTAGACTAGAAATAGATGTTGTAAATTTTAAGTCCCAACCCCCAAACTTCTTGCTTTTATAAGAAAAGATTATTATTTTTGAATGAAAAGTTGAAAATTTCAGGAGAAAAGTAAGAAATATCAAAATGATTAGCCTTGAGAATATTTATATCTTTGATTTTAAGATCTTATAAAGCATCGATAACGAAAAAGTCTAAAGGCAAAGCCATCAGTCCATAAATCTGCATTTTTGTGAAAACCCAACATAAATATACTAATTAATAAATTATCTTAATCCTGTTATTTTCTATTATTAAATGGTTATTGCAAATGTTTTGGTGTTTTTCTAAAATGATAGTTTAAGAGTCTATGCATCCCATTACTTTCAATGCATAACTATTATTGTAAATTTCGAAGTCATTTTCTGAGATTTGGTAAATTATATTGTAAATTTGGAATTCCTATTTATTGAACTTCATTTTCACAATTTCATTATCTATTAATAACATTGAGTGTTTTATTTTCATTAATTGATTAGGTTGAGTGATGGTTTCATTAATGTTAATATTTTATATCAAGTATTTTATTATATTGTATTCGTTGTATTGCTAATAATCTATCTATTATTTCTGCATTATTATTTACTATAACCAGTCATCATTTTACTTGTTAACCATTTATTATTAATGAAACATTAACACGTTATTATTCTTCATTGACTCACAATTAATCTCCATTAACTTTTTATTTAATACATTTTTTTGTCTGTATAGAATTTTTTCAGACAACTTCTTGACAATATGATAATATTTATTTTAAGTATTTTTGAGAAATAAAGTAGACTTGATTTGAGATTTGAGTTAATTTCTGTCAATACTTTTGAGATCATTAAAGCATGAATTGAAATCATTTTGATGTATGTTTTTGAAAGGGTAAGAATGTTTTTTGAGTTATTTTTATAATTTTGAGTGCACAAACATTTAGACTATGAATTCATAAAGATATTAAGATTTGTAATGACGAATAAATGATAGCATGAGAGTTGATTTAATCACATTCTTTTGAAATAAGATGCCTCTTTTTATCAGTTTTGATATAAAATACACTTTATAAATATCTAGGTGTTCCAATTCCAAGTCTAAAAGGAAATCATATAATGCTAGTTGATAACCCACTGGGTCTTTAAGCAAAGTCCCTAATATATATATTTATATTATCATTATAATATCATATAATCATATTTAACTCATAATATGACGATATTATATTGTATTATATTTTATTTAATGATATTATATATTATGATAATAATTATAATAATATAATACCTAAATAGAATGCAGAGGTGAAGAGACCATACTTGTGCTCAATTATTTCATCATCATCAAAATTAATGAACCTGCTTAGGAACTCTAGTGCAGTCTGTTCTTGCTCTAACTTTATCAACACTTAAGCTTGTTTCAGTACTGCTAATAAATCACTCTATTCGTCCCTGTTTATAAAATTAAATAAAATAATTTATCATTTTATTATTAATAATGCCAATATAATATTAATATAAAGTAATCTCAATATAATTTAAATATATATCGATTTCAATATAATATTTATATGGAATAATCTTAATTTAAATATATTAAATTATTACCTCATCTTGCTACTTATCAGGAATGAATGCTCATAGTCTCCTTTTAGATTCAATAATGAAAATAGAATCGATGAACTGTTGTTTTCATACAATAAGTATTGTATTTTGTAAATTGTCAAACTCTATATTAAATCCAATTCCTAAATCTTCTTTTATCCCACTTTTTCTAATGATTCTTACAATAAGTATTTGTATAAATATTCTTCATGTTATTTTATATTTTAAGAGTGCTTTAACACATAAACAGCTGTGTTTTCTTTAATATCATCTAATTTTTCTAATTTATCAAAATATATATATTGAAGTTAGTAAATCAATTATTCTACAAACTTTAGTTATTTTTTAATTTTGATATTATTAATGAAATTCTAGACTAATTCTTGCTTTTTCTTCCATACATCATTAGAATTATGCGGATTATCTGATTGATTTTAATAACAAATTTTAGAGTATTTAAGAATAAATTCAACTAACTACTTTCCGATTTATAATTTATTTTTGAGTATTTCAAATATAAGTTAAGAATATTCTTAAAAGATATCAAGCAACGCCAAAATGAGCATAAAGCCAGAAAGAGATGGCAACTTTTGAGTATAAAGTGTATAAAATCCAGAATACATGAAAATATTAAGAGCATGTTCAGTAGCTTTCTGAATATCTGCAGCCATTAAGTATTGGAAGAAAAGAGTGAGATTGGATAAATACTCACCCTGATTGGCCAATAAACTTAGTTTTTATTGGAAGTTATTTGAATTCCATTCATCTTTATTTTTTATTAATAGTAGCAAGTATTGTCCTATCAAACTATCCTTATTTTTAATACATACATCTTCTAATACTTCTATTGCCATTATCAATTATATTTATTATGTTTATGATTATTTCTTCCCGAATATTTGCTTCATAATATAGTTGTGAATATCTGAGATACTCAAAGTGCTCTGATTTTCGACATTTATCTGTTAATAATCTCCTTTGTACATAAAGTCAATTAGGAAATTTTATTGCCGACTATTTATCACTTCAAATGCTTAATTTGATATTGCATTAGAGTTGTCTACCTCTTAATATAATTTGTTTAGGTTCTAAATTAACCAATGTTTATTTAATTTCAATATCTGACAGTTGAATATTTGATAGTTTTAATTTTATAGTCTTGAGTTCTTTTTTTCTTTGTCTATTTGTTATTTATAGTAATCTAAATCTAATATCATTTATTCGTTTAATAGTTCGTCATCATAATCATAGCTGTTTAAATTTTTATTATTATTTTTTATCTCCATTTCTAATTATACTTTTTATTCTTTAATATATATAAATCACATTATCATATATATTTGCAAAATATTATATTTTTTTTTCTATTAATTAATATATATTCTACTCTAATCATCTTACATACATATCAAATTTAATTTCTTTAATTAAATATAAATAAAATGTCTTTGATAATATAATTATTTTAAAAAAAATATTTATTTGATTTTATACATTAATTTCAAAATATCAAATTCTATAAAAAAATTTAATGAATAAATTTATTAATAAAATAGTCACTAAAATTTTCTTAATATTAATTTCATATTTATTTAAAAATACAATTATAATGACCATATTAATATTTATTAATATTTTTTAAGTTTTATATAAATTAATAATTGATATTTTATTATAAATATAATAAATTAATTTTATCATAATGAAGTTTTAAATTTTATTGATATTTTTAAGTTTTTTAATTTAAAGATAAATAATTTGTATAGGATTTGTATAGAAATAGAAAAATAGGAAAAATTATTATAAAAAAAAGAGTTAGTTAGTATAAGAAATAGAAATGGCTTAGCCATTAAAAGAAATAGATATGATAAAGCCAGTTCAAGATAATAGAAAATATTATAGTGCTAAACTAGAAAATGAAATGGAAGTTTTAATAATATAAGATGTTGAAACTAAGAAAGCATCAGCATCATTAAGTGTAGGAATAGGAGCAATGTTAGATCCTAAATATGCTTAAGGTAGTTATAATAATAATAAAAATTATAAAAAAACAAAAATAAAGAATAACAATAAACAATAAAATATAAATAATAATTATAAAAATAATAATAAGATTAATTAAATAAATAGGTCTAGCCCACTTTTTAGAACACATGCTTTTTATGGGTAGTAAAAAGTACCCAAGTACTTCACATTTCGCTTAAACGATGGCAAAATATTAAGGATCTTGGAATGCATTCACAGATGGTCAAGAAACTAATTACTTTTTCTCTTGTAATGAAGATGGATTTATGGAAACATTGGATGTTTGGAGTTAATTTTTTATTGAACCAATTCTAGACTAATCAGCTGTTTTCAAAGAGGTAAATGCAGTAAATAGTGAATTTGAAAATAAACAGACACATTAATCTAGAGCATAGTTATACAGTTTGAAACTATTGGTAGATAAGAAGCATCCATACTGTAAATTTTAAACAGGATCTATTGAGACTCTTAGGGATTAACCAATCTTAAATGATGTAAATATCATTAAAGAGTTGAGATAATTCTATGATTCTTATTATAGTAGCAATATAATGAAACTCACTATTATTACTAATAGAGATGCTTATGAGTTTTTCCCTTAGATCAGGGATATGTTTTAGGTTGTTGAGAATAAACATATTGATGTTGCCAAGTTTGATTATCATAATCTCCCTATTTTTAGGAATGAGCAGTATATGGTCAAGTATATAACTAGAAAAGCCTAACTCATCAAGTTTGATATTTATTTTGAAATTCACTTTGACAGGTCTCTCACCAATACTAAGTCAATAGCTTATATTCTTGAGTTACTCAATAATAATGGCAAGGAGTCTCTGAAAAGTTATTTAGAAGTAATTATCATATTATCATATTATCATATTATCATATCATTATCATAATTTTATTAATAGGATTAAAACTATGTATCTAGTTTCAGTGTATCTGTTGGTTTACGATTGATAAAATCATTAATCCTAAATGTAAATATAGAACTGACAGAAGAAGGTTACATAGAAATAGAAAAAGTAACATCAATTTTCTTTAGCTACATAGAGCAACTAAAAAATAAACCCCTTGATTAAAAACTGTACTCAGCCCTAAAAAAAAAGAATCATATAATTTTCTAATATTAATTAAAAGATGATCATGCGCCATCTTTCTCTTCCTCGATGCAATAAAGGAAAATGAACTCTAATTTTCTGTATGAACCTTTTGATTTCCAAGCATTTAACCAGCCTTACATTCGGACTCTGTTAAATTAAATCAATAAAGACAAGGCTCAATATACTCTAGGCCATTACAATTTTGAGTTCAAAGAAGGTAGACTTAAGAAACACTTTAGAAAATTAAAACATAAGTATCTCTATTAAGTGCATCGAGATCATTTTCTCAAGTACCAATTATTGATTAATCCACTCCATGTTGATATACTAAATACTACCATTTTTAATGTTACTTTCTCTGATAGTTTTATTCCTAAAGAACTCGAATTGATTCCTCAAAAATAGTCTATTGTTTAGACTAATTGTACTGATAATAGATTAATTACTAAAGTTCCTGAATTAATTAATTAGACTAATTTTCTTAAAATTTGGCATCTCAAAGAAACTGCATTTTAGTTGCCTGAATAAATTATTAGTATTAATTATCTTTCTACTATATCTTATTAGAATGCTACTTAATCTGTCCTCAATAATTTATTAGTTTCTCTAATGGAATTGATGATCAAAGATAAATTATATGAAGTTTATTAATCTGATATTTACACTATTAAATTTGATTCTTCTTATCAAGGAATCAAAGTTTATTTTTAAGGACATTAAGATTTCTTAGTTACTATTATTAAAAATTTTTTTTCTAAAATTTAGAATTATACAATGGAAGATAATAAGTTTAACTAAATTAAAACTAAATACATCAAAAAATATAATAACTTTAAAAATAATGAAGCTAGTTCTTAATCATTTGATGTGTTTAAAAAATTGATGTTAAATAGTTTTTATTTAAATAAAGAAAATTAAGATGCCATTTAAAACATTAGTTTAAATGATTTAAATAATTACAAAAAATTATTCTTCAATAATTTAATAATTGAAGTATATTGCACAGGAAATATTATAGAATAAAATTGTATTGATGTAATTTGGGAAACTTAATAGTTTATAAAATACACTGAAGAGATAGAAAAAATAAGAGAAAATATATATCAAAATAATATAAAAGACATTTAAAATTAAAAAGAATAAATAAAAATAACAGTTAGAAACAAGAATAAAAATGATAACAACCATGCCATTCTTTATTATATTTAATATGGAGTATAAAACTATTATGATAATACAATATTTGGAATATTAGGGGGCACTTTAAGATCAATAGCTTTTGAGTATTTGAGATCAGAAAAGTAATTAGGATATATGATAAATAGCAGAAGAATGCAGAATAGCAATGTAAATGGATATATAATAGCTATTTAAGGAGTCAATAGTGATGTCCAAAATTATCATGATTAGATTAAAATATGTTTAGAGAATTAATTTTCAGGTTTTATTTATAATATGACTTAACATCAACTTTCGACTTTAAAAAAGTCATATACTGACTAAATTAGAGAAAAATTTAAATCCCTTAGAGAAAATTATGAATATTATTTTTCTTAAATTAATAACAGGTAATACAATTTTTATAATCTTAATCAAATCCTTGATATTTTAGATAGTCTTCAACTAGAAAATATATATGAATTCTATGAAAATTTAATTTCTAAAGGAGTTCTTATCATCAATATAAAAAATCATAAAGAGTTTTAAGATGATGACAAAAATAATTAAACAATAGCTTTAATTAAAATTAATCAAATTAAATTTTATAATTAACCAAAATTATGATTAAACATTAATATATTTATCATTTTAACTTAATAATTATAATTATCACAAAATTTTATAGATTTAAAGTATTTTGAAAATTGTCATTAAAAAAATTAAGTAATTTATTGATTGCTTCAATTAATATCAATTTTTTAAGTATGTATTAGTCTTAATATAAATTAAGATTGTTTTAATTTTAAATAATAATTTATAAAATATATTTGTTAGTATATTCATAAAATTATTATTAATATATAAGAAACTGGAATTTTTATAAAAATAAAAATACAAATTTAGAAATTTAAATTAAAGTATTATATTTTTAGTATTTCTCAATATATTAGCCTTATCTATAAATTTTTTATAAATAGTATATTTTATAAAAATAAATATTATTATAGTGATAATTAATTAAGGAGAATAAAACGCAGCCAATATAATTTTATATAAACAGTTCTATTATATATATATTTTAATAATTTTTACTCAAATATTAAATATTTTAACATTTAAAGTATATTCATTAAATTTAAAAGAGCATAATTTAATTATTTTGACTAAATTACAATCAATTATTGTAATTTTTTTAACAGAAAAATTAAATAGAGCTAATAATAAATAATATCTAATGAATAAAAGTTTATATTGATAAACTTAGAATAATAAAATTCTATGAATAAATTATGATTATAATGATAATTATATATATTTATAGATGAATAATTGAAACTAGAAATTTAGGATTTTTTATTTTTTATATTAATGATGATAGTGATAATTTTAATGTAAGGATTTAAATATATATTATAACTATCAGACATATCCATTTTTTTTCTTAAGCATTTGCCTATAGTCATTGAAATCTCCATTAAACTTGGTAACATTTTTGTTATCGATAAGATAAATATCTTAACAAACATTCTGAATAAGATACTGATCATGACTAACAAGAAGGACTCCTCCTTCATAATTAAGTAGAGCTTCAATAAGAGCATTAACTCCCTCAATATCAAGATGATTAGTAGGTTCATCTAAAATCATGATATGAGGTTCATTCCAAACAAACATACTGAAAGCGACTCTACTCTTCTATCCTCCACTACATTTATACATGGGTCTTAATTGGATATCACCCATGATTCCAAATTTAGCCAAGTGTTATCTATACCTTTCCACTTTCTCGCCTGGAAACTCTTTCTATAATTACTCTAAAGGTGACAACTTTAAATCTAACTAATCCATATGATGTTAGGTAAATACACTGATTCTCAACTTAGGATGCTTTTATTGATAGCCTTGAGTCAACTCGATTTGTTAAGTTAATAATTTCAACAAAGTGGATTTACCACATCCATTAGGTCCTACCAATGCAATTTTATTGTCCATGTCTATTCCAAAGTTAATGTCCTCTAATAAATTTTCCTTATCTTCATCATGATATTTGAATGCGCCTTCACTGATTAGCATGCAAGGAGGAGGAAGTTGATCTGGATTTGGAAAATAGAAAGGACGTACATGTTCTTCTTTAATTACTTCCTTGTCTTCCATTCTGTCTAACATCTTGATTCTACATTGAACCATACTTGCTAATATCTTATTTGCTCGGAATTGGTTGATGAACTTTTTAGTGTCTTCTCTTTCCTTTTGAATTTTGACTGCTTCTTTATTGTGATTCTGAGTCATTTCTGCTAAAGTCTATTCATAAGTATCGTAATTACCTTTATAATAGGTTAACTATTAGTCTTTAAATAGAATAGTTTCTTGAACTACATGGTTAAGAAATTCTCTATCATGACTAACAACAACTACAGTATGTTCTGAATTAACAAGATAGTTTTCTAACCACATAACCGAATCTAGATCAAGATGATTAGTAGGTTCATCTAAGAAAAGAACATCAGGTTCTACAAATAATGCTCTTGCAATATTACATCTCATTCTCCATCCTCCTGATAAACTTTTGATAGGTCTCATCATCATATCTTTACTAAAACCTAATCCTATAAGTATACGAGCAGCCTTTCCCTCTTATTTATCACTCTCAATTTCTACTAATTTCTATTATATTTAGACAATATTTTGGACTGTAGTTTTCATTTCGTCTTCTTCTACTTTAACATGTCCATCTATTATTTTCTACATTTATCTTTCTTGATCTAACAAATATCTCCTTTCTTCATCACTTTCTAATAAATATTATAATGGACAATAATCACTCTCTACTGTTTCTTATGCTACTAATAATACTTGTAAATCTTCAAATCCTCCAAACTCTCCTCTTGCTAATCCACCTAATAATTAAGTTTTTCCAATTCCATTTTTTCCTATTAATCCAAATCTTCTTCCCCATGGAAATTCAATGTCTGCTCCTTCTAGTAATATTTTGCTTCCCACTGTTAATGTTATGTTCTCTATACAAATATCTCGAGGTTGATTTCCTCGACTTGCTTTTATATCTCTCCTTACTATTGGTTTAGGTAATGAATCTTATAACTTTTACATTTCTTCTAAATGTCTAGCTAATTCTTTTGCTATTTTCTGTTCTTCTTATAATCTTTTTTTTTCTATTTTAGTAGGAGCCATAATATCTACTATGATGATAATTTGTATATCTTTATAATCATAATAATAATAATAGCAATAATTATTATTATTTATGTATAACAATATTCACTATAAATTATTAACATTGATAATTGAATTTAAATATTATATTAAAAATATAAGATAAATATCAAAGTAAAAATATAAAATAAAATTTTAAGTAAGATGAGAATATAAATAAATATGAAAGTAAGAATATAAATATCAACAACTAGTGAAGGTGGGATTGATAAAGACCTAATTGTTATGTCTAGCATTGGAATATTCGCTAATTCGTGTCTTCCTCTAATTGAACCTTTCTTCAACAACATCAGGATTATACTCCTTCTTTTCAAACTCTTAATCATTATGCTTAGTCTTATATAAACTTTGATTTAGATGTTCCCTCCATTCTGACTTCTTATATTAACTTGTATACCAAATATCATTAGTGTCAGTAGCTGCAGACTAACGATTCTTGTTTTTATCTTCTTCATTTTATTTCAATTTTATCATTCTATTATTAATCATCATACATATTTATTATACCTTTATAAATGTTCTTATTATTTTATTTCCTACTCCTATACCTCTTTTTTTTACTATTCCTCGAAATACTTCTTTTTATACTCCGGCAATTCCATTATGTAACTATTAACTTATTATTATATTATTATAATTATAAATAATAAGGAAATCTCAATTAATAAATAGATATAAATCTAATAAAAATATCATATGTAAAAAGGCCAATAGAAATTATTCACAGTAAAGGATGTTGCAGCATAAGACTTCATAAAAGCTTACGCTTTGTTCTTAAAAAAGAATGACAAAATATAATAACCAAAATGGAGTGAATTTGTGA